>ERZ772901.657-NODE-657-length-32455-cov-6.328611_pt1 | contig 32455 bp, 30 predicted proteins | sample MGYA00512123_ERZ772901 | MGnify/ENA primary metagenome ERZ772901 (study PRJEB29015, sample SAMEA2737711) | human gut metagenome | biome: human gut; feature: human-associated habitat; material: faeces | place: China | collected 2012 ...
GATGTAAAGTTTAAAAGAAATTCTATCTGATTTTTCAAATCATCTTTTTGCCCATAGTAGAAACTCTAGTATAAATAACTGTCTTTCTATCATTATCAGAACCATTGATGCCTTTAAACTCTAAATACTGTTCGTAAGTATAATATCTTCTGTCTGTTGGTGTTCTTTTTGCCTTTAATATGTTTTCTCTATCCCAACGTTGAAAGGTTTTTAAACTCACTCCAAGTAATTCAGCAAAATCTTTTGGTTTATAATTTGTTATGTGTTTACTGTTCATTAATATCACTTCTTGAGCACACATTAACACTTTTAAACACATTCGTCAATATTTCAATTAACTAATTTATCACTCCTTAATTATATTAATTTCAATAATTCATTAAAAGATTTTATTGATTCATTATATTCCTCAACTTCTCCAAATCCATATTCTGCAAATATAAATGGTACTCCTGCAAATTTAGCTGCATTTGCATCACCTTGTGTATCACCTACATATATAGGATTTTTTAAATTATTTCTTTTAATGACTAATTTTATATTTTCTCCTTTTGTTAACCCTGTTCTTCCTGGACATTCATAATCACTAAAATACTTGTCTAACTTATGTGATTCAAAAAAGCTCTCAATATATCCATTACCACAATTACTAACAATAAATAACTTATGATTTTTATATAATTCCCTTAAAGTTTCCTCTAATTTATCATATAGTGTTGCACCATGCTTACTTAAATATTCATTTTCATATTCACAGCATTCATTTATTATTTTCATTTGCACTTTTGATTCTATTCCTGGAAATAATATTTCAGCTATTTCATCTAATAGTTTCCCCATACAAGGCTTTAAATCTTCTATGCTTACTTCTTTTCTTTTTAAATTATATTTAGATACTATGCTAGTCCATGTTTTAGATACTTCTTTTGTTGAGTCCCATAATGTTCCATCTAAATCAAATATTATACCATCAACCTTCATTTTTCTTCTCCTTAACCTTAGTTTCTTAATTATTATATCATTTTTTTACATTGTTATCATCATAACTTTACATTTATTACACTTAATAATATTTTAAATTAATTGTAACACATATAAAAAATATTAATAAACTATATTAATAAACTATATTTTCACAAATGATGGTGATATTATGAAAATTTTCAAAAACACAATATTTTATGCTCTTATTAAATGTTGGAAAGAAATAGCCATTAGTGACAAGGCTTTAATTATAATAATTTCTATTCTTTTAGTTCAATGTGTTTATAATTTATTTACACCTGAACCAGTGAGCAGCAATGAAATTACAATTTGTGTAATAATTCGTACTACTATAGCTTCTATTTTTGGATATTTTTTAAGTGAAAACTTTTTAAATCATAATAGAAATCAACAAAAAAATTCTAGAACTGAAATTACTGTTACTTCAGATGATAATATTAATATAAATGATTATTTAAAAACTTCTAATAATAATAATAATGTTACTTCTAAATTTAAAACAAAAAACAAATCAGCTACTGTTCAAACAGAATCTAAATATTATATATGTAATAGAACTTTACAAGTGATTATTGCTTTAAGTGTCTGTATAATTACTTTAGGTTCATTGCTTATAGCACATGATTTTCATTTAATTTCTGAAGATACAAATCCAACAATAATTCAATTTAGGGATTTAATTGCTAGCTGCATTGGATTTTTATTAGGAAGTTCTAAAAATACAACTAAAATTTGATTCAAAAAAACATGGGGTTGTCTCACTAAAAATTTTATACACAATATATTGTTTTAAAAAATAAAAATCAACACAATATATTGTAGTGTTTATTCTTAATGCGACATCCCCATGTTTTTACCATTCACCCATTAATCTTCTATAAAGCTTTGAATACTCTTGTGCTGAATTTCTCCAAGAATAATCCTTTTCCATTCCCCTAAAAGCTATTCCATTCCATTTATCTCTATGATCAAAATATATTTGCTTAGCATAATTTATTGTATTAAGCATTTCATGTGCATTATAATTTGCAAATGAAAATCCTGTACCTGAATCAGAATAAATATTGAAAGGTTCAACAGTATCTCTTAATCCACCTGTTTCTCTTACAATAGGAACGGTTCCATATCTTAATGCTATTAATTGAGTTAATCCACAAGGTTCAAATCTTGATGGAACAAGCATTGCATCAGCTGCTGCATATATTTTATGTGCCCTATTATTAGAGAAATAAATATTTCCTGAAACCTTACCTTTTAATTTCCATTCAAAATATCTAAACATATCTTCATATCCTTTATCACCAGTACCAAGCACTACTAATTGAGTATAATCATCTACTATTTGCTCTAATACATGTGCAATTAAATCTACACCTTTTTGATCTGTTAATCTTGATATTATACCAATCATAAACTTGTTATCATCTTGTTCTAATCCTAATTCTTGTTGTAATGCTCTTTTATTTATTTTTTTATTTTCTATGAAGCTATATTTATTATATTTACTAAATATTTCATTATCAGTTTCTGGATTATATTCATTATAATCAATTCCATTTAAAATTCCATATAATCCTCCACTTTTTTCTCTAACAACACCATCAAGTCCTTCACCATAATATTCACTTTGAATTTCATTTTTATAAGTATTACTAACTGTAGTTATATAATTAGCATAAATCATTCCGCCTTTTAACATATTAGCATCTTTCTTATACTCCATATCTGTTGGTCTAAATACATAGTCTGGGAAATTAGTTATACTTTTTAATGTCTTTATATCCCAAATTCCTTGGAATCTTAAATTATGAATTGTCATAATAGTTTTTATATTATCATAAAAATGATTATCTCTAAATATACTGTGAAGATAAACCGGTAAAACTCCAGTTTGCCAATCATGACAATGTATTATATCAGGTCTAAAATTGATACTTGGTAACATGGATAAAACTGCTTTACTAAAAAAACAGAACTTTTCTATATCAAATCTAGTATCTCCATACGGAGTACTTCCATTAAAATAATGTTGATTATCAATAAAATAAAAAGTTATTCCATCATATTGAGTTGTTAAAACTCCAACATATTCACTTCCATTAACATCACCTAAATTCATATAAAAATGTGTAATATATTTAAAATCACTTCTATAATGCCATGGTATGCACATGTAATTTGGTATCACGACTCTTACATCAAATTCTTCTTTTGGAAATGATTTAGGAAGTGATCCTACAACATCTGCTAGTCCTCCCGTTTTAATAAAAGGCACACTTTCTGAAGCGACAAAAAGTACTTTTTTCATTTTTAAAAATCCCTCCATTTTTAATCTTTCATATCATGTACTTTACTTATCTATAATATTATTAATATAAATATCACTAATATTTTACCATACTTCCATTTATTTGAAATGATATTTTTTTATTTTTTTAATATTTATTAACATTCTTTCTGTAAACCTTTTTAAATGATATTTTACTTTATTTTTTTCATTATTTTTACCATTTTGTTAATAAATATATTATTTGGTAAAATATTTGTCTATATTTTTATAATATGCTATAATAACATTAATAAAAATATTTCTATATTATAATTAAAAAGGGATGAGATTTTTATGAAACATAATGCTTATGAAATTATGAAAGAAATGTGGTCAATTGATGAAGAAATTCAAAAACTTACAAGTGATTTAAAGAAAACAGAGCAAATAACACAAAGAGAATTGCTTGAACGTCGTATCGATTCTCTATATGCAGAATTTTTAAAATATAAACACTTATTAGAAGATATAGAAGTAAATGAGTTATAAAAATAAATTAAAGTACTAAGCTAAATTTAACTTAGTACTTTAATTTATTTTATTATGCAATTTTATCTATTGAATCATCTTTACTGCCATATTTTTTTTCATATCTTGTAATTAAGAAAAATGCAATTAATCCAAATACTATTGGACCTATTAATTGAAATCCTGTAGAAACATAATCCTTACTTTCAATTGCTGGTTGTAATATTGTAAATATATTAGCAAAACCAACTGTAATAGTTACTATAATAGCCCATATTGTTGCAACTGTTTTATTTTTAAAGAAAATAAATGTTTTCTTTATATTATCATTTTTTTTAAAATAAATAAATGCAACTGCTAAAAACATAGTAGGTATTGTCATTGCAACATTACCCATAAGTATTAAATAATCTAAAAAGCTTGAAGACTTCCCTCCAGTTATTACAACTATTGCAATAATAGCTACAACAGTTATACATTGAATCCACATAGCATTTACTGGCATTCCATTTTCTTCATTAATTTTAGTCCAACTTTCTGGCCATATTTCTTTTGGTGTACCTTCTATTAATTGTTTTAATGGTGAATAAATTAATGTAAAAAATGCCCCTAATAATGCTAAAAATATTGCTAAACCAATATATCTAGCAAACCACACTCCCATTAATTCAATTCCATGAGATGATAATCCAAATACCTTTCCAAGTTCTACTCCCAAATTTTTAATTACTATATATGCAACATTAGCCATTTTTACATTAGATGCTGAAAGTACTTCTTGCCAATTAGTAAATAATCCAACCATTAATATTGCTAAAGAATATCCTACACCTATTACTATTGCTGATATTTTTATTCCCTTTGGGAAATTCTTGTTAGCATCTTCTGTTTGGTCTACAAGGCCTCCAACTGCTTCTAATCCCCCATAAGCAAATATTGCAAAAACTAAAAATCCTAATACTGCTAAAACAGTTCCATATGCTGGATTAGGAGAATTAACAAATTCAGAAATATTTAATGGTTGTGCAGCCTTAAATCCATTAGCAAAAAATATTATTAATGATCCAATAATTAATAATAAGTTTGCACTTGTTACAAATATTCCTCCTATTGATGCTACCTTTGCAATACTCTTAATTCCTCTTGATGATAAAAATGTAATTAATATTACAAAAACAGCGCCTAATATTCCTAATGTTTGAGATGAAGTTAATCCAAATAATGACCAAGTTGAAGTTCTATCCTCTCCAAATATTAAATTTGAAAGTGGTATCCAAATTGATGATGAAACACTTACCATCCAAACTATATATGATGCAAACCACATAAATGTACCTATAAATGCAAATTTTCTTCCTACTGATCTTTGCATCCAAACATAAATACTACCTTTTTCATCTTTAAATGCAGCTCCAAATTCAGCCATCATAAATGCATATGGTATAAAAAAGCATATTGCTCCAAAAATATACCAAGGAATAGCTGAATATCCCATAAGAAAATATGCTCTTGGAATATTGGCAAATCCAAATACTGACGTAAAAATCATAAGTATTAATGCCATCAAACTTAATTTGCCTTTATTATTCTTTCCCATAAAAATTCCTCCTTAGTTTAATTCAACATAAAAAAACTTGTTAATTTTTTATAAAAGATATATTACCAAATTAAATTTACTATTTCCACATTATTATTTTTATAAAGTATTATTTAATGTATAATTAAATTAAATTTTTATTATTATTTCATTAATTAAATTGAATATATATTAATATAAATTAAATTAATTTATTATATTCTAATTTCACTTTATCATAGTAAATTATTAAATTTATATTTTTTAAAATTATCTTACTCATACATTATGATTTGATTTTTTTATATAATTTAAACATATAATTTTAATTTTACATAATTTAATTATCAACTTATTGCAGTTTAAGTTAAAAATAAATATACTTTAATATATACTTATTTTAATAACATAATAAAAGGAGAATTTTATGAATTACTTATCTGATTTGCATACTCATACTATAGTTAGTGGACATGCATATACCACACTTATGGAAAATATTGATTTTTGTTCCAAAAAAGGAATTAAAATTTTAGGTACTTCTGATCACGGACCTACTATGCCTGGCTCTCCACATTATTGGTACTTTGGAAATTTAAAGGTTGTTCCAAGAATAATAAATGATGTAATAATTTTAAAAGGATGTGAAGCTAATATATTAGATGTTGATGGCAACATAGATATTCCTAACAATGCTATGAAAAATTTAGATTATATGATTGCTTCTTTTCACGAACCTGTATTTGAACCAAAATCTTTAGAAGAAAATACTAACGCTATTTTAAATGCAATATATAAATATGATAAGCTAGAAATATTAGGTCATCTTGGAAATCCTAATTATGAACTTGATTATGATATTATTGTTAAAAAAGCTAAAGAAAATAATATTATGATTGAAATTAATAACAGTTCTTTATCTGGAGGTTCAAGAATTGGTAGCAATGTTAATTGTGAAAAGGTGGCTCTTCTTTGTAAAAAGCATGGTACAAAAGTTATTTTAACTTCTGATGCTCACATTAATTTAAAAATTTGTGATTTTTCTAAATCAATTGAATTATTAAATAAAATAGAAATGCCTAAAGAACTTATAATGAATGAACCTGATAAATTAATTGCTCATTTAAAAAGTAAGGGCAGATTGCAAGATTTGTAATTTTAAGAACCTATAAATAATTTTGTGTTTTGAAATATAGCTACTATTTCTACTTAAAATAAAAAATGTATTAGCTTACTAAGAATAAAACTTTTCTTAAACTAATACATTTTTTTAATTTATTTAAATAAATCTAAAATTTCTTCATTAGTTAATTTTGAAATATTATTTATATTTAAACTTTCATCACTAATAACACTATTTACTATCTCCCTCTTATCTTCCTGAAGTTTTATAATATTTTCTTCTATTGTGTCTTTGGCAATTAGCTTAATTACTTCTACTATATCTTTTTGCCCTATTCTATGTGCTCTATCTGTTGCTTGATCTTCAATTGCAGGATTCCACCACGGATCCATATGCATAACAAATTTTGCAGATGTTAAGTTTAATCCCGTTCCCCCGGCCTTTAATGAGATTAAAAACACCTGTGGTTCTATACTTTCATTAAATTCTTCTACAAGCTTTAATCTTTCTTTAGCTGTTATTGAACCATCTAAATATTTGCTTTTAATTTTTTTAGATATTAATTCTTCATTAAGCTTTTTCAATACAGATGTAAATTGTGAAAATACTAATATTTTATATCCATTAGTAATTACATCATTTATTACATCAGTTGCAACCATAAATTTTCCACTTTTCCCCTTATATTCTTTGTTTACTAATGATGGATCTAAACATATTTGCCTTAATCTCGTTAAATATGAAAAAATAGCAATCTTATCTTCTTCTCCTTGTTTTAACTTAAGCTTTACATCTTTCATACAATTTTTATAAGCAAGCTTTTGTTCTGGAGTCATTTGAACATAATATTTCCTTTCTATTTTTTCTGGCAACTCCAAAATAACATCTTTCTTTAATCTTCTTAAAATAAATGGATTAATTAATAATTTTAATTCTTCTATTTTCTCTTCAGTTGAATTAACAAACTTTTCTTTAAAAACAAGTTCATCAAATAAATATCCCGGCATAATAAAATCAAAAATAGACCACAATTCAATAAGTGAATTTTCAATTGGTGTTCCTGTTAAAGCAAATTTTATTTTTGCATTTATTTTTTTGATTACTTTGGTATTTTGTGATTTTGGATTTTTAATATTTTGTGCTTCATCAATTATACAATAATCAAAAATTTTATTTTCATAAAAATCTATATCATTTTTAATAGTTCCATAAGTTGTAAGTAAAACATCATATTCATTTATATTATTTATTACCTTAAATCTGTTGCTTTTACTTCCATGTATAATACCAATATTTATTTGTGGTGCAAATTTTTCAAATTCAGCTTTCCAATTATATAAAAGTGAGGTTGGTGCAACAATAAGACTTTGTTTTTTTTCTTCCAATTCTTTTTGGGATAAAAGAAATGAAATAATTTGTATTGTTTTTCCTAATCCCATTTCATCTGCTAATATCCCTCCAAATCCCAAATCACTTAATGATTTTAAATAATTTACTCCAATTAATTGATAACTTCTAAGTTTTCCCTTAAGCCCCTTAATATCATCAATTTCATAATCTTTGCGATTTGAAAGCTTATCACTTATAGATTTTATTATTTCATTTCCCCTAATAAATGATAATCCATTTTCTTGTATAGCATTTTCTAAAAATAATGTTTTGTTTTTATCTATTTCTAATATTCCTTCATTTAACTCATTATTATATACTAAATTATCAAGCATATTTAAGAAGTTTCTCATTCCAATTCCTTTTAAATCAATAAGTTTATTTTTTTTGCTTTTATAATAACTTTTACCTTCATTTAATGCTTGAAGTATATCTTTATATTCACTAAAATCTATGTTCTCAATATTAAATTTAAAATATAAGTTCTCCTCTTCTTCTTCAATTGTTGCCTCAATATCTTCAAAGCTTATTAAATCACCATTTTTGAAACTTTTACTAAAACTTATTTTAGAAATTAAACCAAGTTCCTTTATTCCTTCTGTTATAAAATGATAATATTCATCATCAGTTCCAATAAACACATATTCCTTATTTTTCTTTATAAACCTTGTCCTCTCAAGACTTCTATCTATTTTATCCTCTAAATATTGTTCTCTAAAAAATTCTTTATTTTCATTATCTAGAATATTAATATCCCTATTAAAATAAGATACTACAGCTTTACATTTAATAGTATTATCTGATTTTGAAAATATCATCTTAGGAACCCAAAACTTCCTTAAAACTCTTCTTATTCCTTCTGTAATTGATACATCTTTACTTATTTCACTTAAAGTTTTCACTTTCTTAATAAATTCAATATCTTTTGAGTTATATTCTATTTTACCTTCTTTTCTTAATTCCTTCCAAAACTCAAAATATTTATTTGATTGATTAATATTAGGAATATATACTTTTCTATCATAAAGAAAAACATCAAACTTATTACTTAATGGTATAGGAAGTTTCTTTTTAGTTGTAAGATTTATAGTTTCATTTTCTAATTTTAATGTAAAAGAAAGTGGAATGTTTTCATTATAAATATTACTTTCATAATTAATATAATCATAATTAAGCTTTATTTTTTTATCTTTATTTATTAAACTTAAAAATGCTCTTATATCATTACTTCCTAATCTAAGATATTTATTTTCAATTATTCTAACTTCATTATCAGTTTTTAATTTATTAAATACAAAATTTAAAATTTCCTCATCATCTTTTGAAAACTTCATATTATTAGGATTAAATAAAAATTCTCCATTAATTCTAAGTGGATTTTTACTTTCTCTTGCATTAAAAAATTCATTTAATCTTGGTATTAAATAGGTTTTTCCTTCCCCAATTCTAAATTGGATATCAAGTATAAACTTATTTTTTTCATTGAAACTTTTTATTTCTAAATCTAGCCTTATTTCTTTATTAAAATATGTAGCTGTTTCTTTTATCTTCTTAACACCTTTAATTTCATTACTATGCTTTTTAATTTTATTTTTTGCGATTATATAAAACGAAAATATTGTTGCTATTATATGCTTACAAACATAATTTTTTTTATATCTTGAAAACTCCTCATATGTATTACAAGTACAAGTTGTTCCTATAACTTTTTCATTCATTAAATCATACTTAATATGACAACTATAAACTCTTGATTCATCTTCTTCACTTACTTTAGAATATATATGATAAACATTTTCTATTTTCTTACTATTTAAGTTAGAAACTAATTTAGATTTATGAATTTCTTTACCTTCTTTAATACTAATATTTGATCCTAATGACAATATTGTATCTAATAGTGTTTTTAAATTCACATCTTCACCTCATTTTCTTAATGGTAATAAATTATTATAGCATACCTTATTATTTCAGTTAATACTACCTATAATAATTTAAATAATAAAAAAATACGAGACTTATTTATTGGCCTCGTATTTTTTTAAGGTGGTCATTTATAAAATTACATACTTATTATAAAGCATTGTAAAATTAACTTTTTTATAAATTTACTTTAAACTTATTATTATTTAACTTTACTTCATTTTCATTAAATAATACTTTTTTATTATTTTTAAAATTATGCAATGTAAATTCTATTGATTTATATTTATTTTCATATCCAATATTTTTATTCATTTTTATATTTAAATTATCATTTAAATCAAATATAAATTCATATTCATTAAATCTTCCATTCTTATAATCAAAACTTTCACCATCATCATTATAAGCAATATATTTTCCTTCACCTTTTTTATCACATAAATATATACTTAAATTTAAACACTCAGTATCTTTTTCTCCAATATAATTGACATCTTCACCATTTGATATAATTGACATTGTCTTAATGTATATAGGGCAAATATCTAAAGGGGCATCTTTGATAATATATTGTCCTCCTTCAAATTCCTCTCCTGTCCAATAATCAATCCAGCTATTACCCTTTGGTAAATAAACAAGCTTTTGTCTTGCACCCTGTTCTACAACCGGAGAAACTAATACATTATCACCAAACATAAATTCATCATTAATTTCATATGTTTTTTTATCATTTTGATAATTATATAATAAAGGCCTTATAATTGGCGCCCCACTTTTTTCACATTTATGCATCATATCGTATAAGTAAGGAATAAATTTATATCTTAGTTTAATATATTTTTTATTGATTTCTTCTGTAATCTCATCAAAAGCCCAAGGCTCTTGCTCTCTACTTCCTATTGTAGAATGATTTCTAAATAATGGAGTAAATGTTCCAACTTGCACCCATCTACTTAAAAGTTCTCCAGTACAATCAAATCCAAACCCTCCCACATCAGTTCCACAAAAGGCCATTCCACTAAGCCCAATATTCATTAACATTGGTAACGACATTCTTAAATGTTCCCATGTACTTTGATTATCTCCAGTCCAAACAGTTGAATATTTTTGAGTTCCTGCATAACATGCTCTTGTTACTACAAAAGGTCTCTTATTAGTAGCTTCCTTAATTCCTTCATAAGTTGCCTTATCCATCATATGTCCATAAACATTATGAATTTCTTTATGAGTAACTAAAGTTCCATCGTTATTAAATACTATATCCTCAGGTAATGGTCCATTAAAACTTGCTGGCTCATTCATATCATTCCATATTCCTGCAATCCCTAAATTAAACATTATTTTTTGATTGTTTCCCCACCATTTTCTAACTTGTGAATTCATGAAATCAGGAAAAACAGAATCCCCAGGCCAAACAGTATTCTTATATACCATTCCATCCTTATCTGTTGCAAAATATCCATTTTTAAGTCCTTCATCATAAATTTTATAACTTTTATCAACTTTAACTCCTGGATCTATTATTGTAACAACCTTAAATCCCATACTTTTTAATTCATCAGTAAATGCTTTTGGATTTTTAAATTTCTTATTATCCCAAGTAAATACTCTAAAATCATCCATATAATCAATATCTAAATAAATAGTATCACATGGTATATTTTTTTCTCTAAAAGTTTTTGCAATTTCTAAAGCTCTTTGTTCTGGAGCATATGACCATCTGCATTGCTGATATCCTAATGTCCAAAGTTGTGGCAATGGTGTTTTTCCTGTTAAATTAGTATATTCATTTACAACTTCACTTACTTCTGGTCCATAAATAAAATAATAATCTAAATTGCCATCCTTTGCTCCAAAATAATAATAATTTGAATTTTCTTTTCCCATATCAAAGTGACTTTCAAAATGATTATCAAAAAAAATACCACTTGCTTCATTATTTTTAATAGCAATTAAAAATGGAATTGATTTATATAATTGAGCATATGTTTCTCCATGTGGCGTTGGATCATCAGTATTCCAATTTCTATAATGATATCCCTTTTTATTTAAAGAACCTGTTCTTTCTCCTAACCCATAAAAATACATATCATTTTCCATTACTTTTGATACATATACCTTAAAATCTTCATGTCCTTCCAATTTATGACCTTCTTCTGCTGCTAAAGAAAAATCAGCTCCTAATCTTCTAAATGGATTTCTTTCTCCTCTAAAATCTCTACATAATGGCTCACCATTTAACTTAAAGATATCAACTTTAAAGTCATCATAAATTTTTACATCTAATTTAGCTGTTTTTATATTTAAATAATCATCTTTTTTTTCTATATTAAAATTAATTTTTTTACACTTTAAATTTTCTACTGCCTTAGAATTTCTTTCTTTTCTAAATATAGGAACAAAAAAATTAATTACTGAATCATTAATTATTGTAACAGTACATTGAATATTTTTATAATTTACTAATACTATATTTTCATTAACTTCATAATTTAAAATTTTACCCATTATTATACATTCTCCCCTTTTATACTCAATTAAATCATTTAAATAATTTAATTATAATGTTATTATAATTATAAGAAATAGAAAATACTTGTAATATACTAACACTTATTAAAATAATAATGCTATATTGGAGATTTTATGGATAAATTAAAATTTACAAAACTAAAAGAAAACACATGCCATGGAGATTTTATATTGCCATTTTCAATATATAAGGGTACTATAAGCACTAGTTTTCCTTCTATTGCTGTTCATTGGCATGAGGAAGTTGAAGTTATAATAGTTATTGATGGAAGTTGCGATTATAGAATTGATTTAGATAAATTTACAATTAACAAAGGGGATATACTAATAGTTTCCCCTCAAGCACTTCATTCATTTAATTTAATACCTGAAAATACAATGACTTGGGTTTCTTTTGTATTTAATATAAATATGCTTAAAAGTTCAGATACTGATGGTACCTTACTTAAATACATAGCACCTATTTTAAACCATGAACATGAGCTTCCTTATTTAATTAATAAAAATAATTCATGTTATAATAAAATTTTGTCTTTAATAGAATATATACTTTTTTGCTACTATGAAAAAGAAATTGCATATGAACTTGAACTAAAATCACTTTTATTTAACTTATTTTCAATTCTTTATAAAAATAACTTAATAAATAAACAATCAACTAAAAGTTCACTAACATTTAATACTACAGATAAAATTAAAATAATTTTAAACTATATTAATGAGCATTTTGCTGAAGATATTTCAATAAATACATTAGCTACTCTTTGTGATTATAGTGAATATCACTTTATGCGATTTTTTAAAAAACATATAGGATTAACTTGTATACAATATATAAATAATCTTAGATTAGAAAAGGCATCTATTTTACTTACTTCAAGTAATATGCCTATTACTAACATTTCCTTAGATGTAGGATTTGATAATTTATCTTATTTTAATAAGCTTTTTAAAAGAAAATACAAATTAACTCCAAAGGAATTTAGGTTATTAAATAGTTCTCTTTTAAAATAAAAATGAAATGTTATGTTTTGAAAAAGTTTTTTAACTTTCTTTTTAATATAACATTTCATTTATTTAACTAATCTACTGATTTTAAAGATTCAACCATTTTAATGTTTTTTAATTTATAATACATTGCTAAATTAACAAGTAATGAAAAAGCTAATGTTAAAATTCCAGCAATTACAAAACTAAATAATGCTATTTTTCTTCCAAACATAATATAGTCCATTTCAACTGTAACCATAATAAACTTATGGAATAGCTTCCCTAATCCTAATCCTGTAATTAATCCAATTATAGTTAGCAAAATATTTTCTCTATAAATATACGCAGACACTTCATTATCATAAAACCCTAAAACTTTAATAGTTGCTATTTCTCTTACACGTTCTGAAATATTAACATTTGTTAAATTATATAATACTATGAAAGATAATGCTCCTGCACATAATATCATTACAACAACTACTAAATCTAATGACTTTATTGTATCATCAAAATTTTCTTTAATACTTGTATTATTTACAGCTCCAGTTACTCCATCCATATTTATAAACTTATTTGAAATTTCATTAACTGATTTTTCATCATTTAATTTTAATAACACATTATTTACTTGAGGTATTTTTCCAAAAATATCCTCATAATACTTATCACTTATATAAATATAGTTATTTATATACCTTTCAGTTATATATCCAATAGTAGCTTTAGCTTTATTATTAGCATTATTAGTAATTTCTATTTCATCTCCAATTTTAACATTTAATAAAGTAGCAATTTTTTCAGATATTACTATACTATTTTTAGGCAATGTAATAATTTCTTCTGTCTTTCTATTTCTTAATAACTCAAATTCATTAAAATTCTCACTATCATTTGATATAACCAATGAAACATCCTTACTTATTTCATTAATAGTAGCTTTACCACTTTCAGTTGTAACAAATAAGTAATCAGCTACATTATTATCATTACTTAATTCATTTTTAATATATTCAATTTTTTCTTCACTAACATCTTTTGCTAAACTTAATGACATTTGATATTTTGTAAGTTCTCCATATTGTTTCGATACAACAGCTTTAATAGAATCCTTAATTCCAAATCCAGCAACTAATAATGCTGTACTTCCTGCTATTCCTATTACAGTCATTAAAAATCTCTTTTTATATCTAAAAATATTTCTTATTGTAACTTTACCAATAAAGTTAAGTTTATTCCATATAAATGGTATTTTTTCTAATAAAATTCTCTTACCTTCTTTTGGAGCCTTTGGTCTCATTAAAATTGATGGAGCTTCTCTTAATTCCATTCTACATGCAGCATATGTTACAAATGTTGTAACTCCAATAGCAACAGTAAATACTGTTAATATAAGTGGAATATTAATTGTATAATTTATTTCAGGTAAAATATACATCATTTTATATGCATTTATTATAATAAGAGGAAATACTGTAAGTCCTAAAGCAATACCTATAACACTTCCTATTAAACTTGCAAATAATGCATAAATTATAAACTTTTTAGCTATACTTCCATTGCCATATCCTAAAGCCTTTAATGTTCCAATATTAATTCTTTGTTCATCTACCATTCTTGTCATTGTAGTTAAGCATACTAATCCTGCAACAATAAAGAAGAATACTGGAAAAACATTTGATAATTTATTTATGCTTTTAGCATTATTTTCAAAATCAACATATGAATAATGAGATTTTCTATCTAAAACATATAATTCAGGTTTTTCAATTTTAGAAATTTTATCTTCAGCTTTAATAATTTCATCTTTTGCCTTATCTAATTCCTCATTTGCAGTTTTTTCTTTTTCTAAAAGCTCTTTTTCTCCTTCTTCTAATTGTAATTTCCCTTCATTTACCTTATCTTTTGCTTCTTTGATTTTAGCTTCCCCAACTTCTTTTAATTCTTTCAATGAATTTTTAGATGAATTTATAGCTTTTTTCCCAGCTGCTAATTGTATATTAGCTGCATTAAGATTTTCCTCTTGCTTTGCTAATTCATTTTTACCTTGTTCAAGCTGCTTTTTAGCTTCATTTAATTTAACACTGCCTTGCTCAAATAAATTATTTAACGAATTAATTTGTTCCTGTATATTTAATTTTATCTCTTCTGTTAAGCTTTCATCATTTAAGGATAATTTTAAATTATTTATTTGATCTTTTAATTGTTGTAATCCATCTTCTGATTTTCTAATACTTTCTTCTGCTTTTGCAAAATTTTCCTCAGCACTCTTTTTTGCTTCATTAAATGCACTTAATCCTAAATTGTATTCCTCTTCTTTTTCTTTTAGTTCACTTTCTGCAACACTAATTTTGTATTTTCCATCTTCTATTGAATCATATAATTGCTGTTCTCTTGATGATATTTCATCTTGTGATTCCATTAGCTTACTTTTCGAATCTTCAATTTCTTTTTTTGCATCTTCTATTTGCCTTAAGACAGTTGACTTTTTATCTTCATATTCTTTTTTACCATTTTCCAACTCTTCTTTAGCAAGATTTACTATTTCTAAATATCTTCTATTATTTATATCTGAAGATATATTTTCTATTGATAAAATAGATTCATTAATAACTTCAAAGTATTCATCATTATACGAATTTAAATTTTTAACACCATCAATTGTCACATATACTTCACTATAAATATCATTTTTAAAGTTATCTTCATTTATAAACATATATGTTTTAACATTCCCATTACCTATAGTACTACTTCCAATTTGATTACTTAAATAATATGGTGTTTCCACAACTCCTACAATTTCATATTCAATATTTTTTAAGGATTCAGAAATATCACTATCATCTCCAGATGTTAAAAGAAGTTTATCACCAATTTTTAAATTTAAACTACTAAACTTTTCATTTCCTATTACGCATTCATTTTCTTTAGAAGGCATTTTCCCTTTTACTAAATTTACTCTATTAATATAATTTTCATTATTATTATTTAAATTTTCACTTGGAAGACTATGAATCCTTATTACAAACTCTTCAGAATTTTGCTTTGATAATGCATCCATTGTCTTACTTGGATATACACCTAATATACTATTTATATCTTTTATATCCTTAACATCTTTATCTGTTAATCCTAATGTTGATATTATTTTTAAATCCATTAAATTATAATCATCATAATATTTATCTGCTGTTGCTTTCATGTCAATTGGTGCAATTTTAACACCAGTAAAAAGCATTACTCCTAATGTAATTATAGCTGCAATAGAAATAAACCTTCCTTTTGATTTATTAATATCCCTTAATATATCTTTCCATAAAGCATTTTTCATAATTACCATTCAATCCTTTCCACTGGAACTGGATTTTTATTAATAGTTATATTTTTTATCCTTCCATTTTTAACTTCAATTACCTTATCCCCCATAGGTGTTAATGCTAAATTATGAGTAATTATTACAACAGTAACTCCATTTTTCCTGCATGTTTCTTGTAGTAATTTTAAAATAGCCTTTCCTGTATTATAATCTAATGCTCCAGTAGGCTCATCACATAATAGTAATTTAGGATTTTTAGCTATTGCTCTTGCTATTGCAACCCTTTGTTGTTCCCCACCTGATAATTGAGCTGGAAAATTATTTTTTCTATGTGATAATCCTACAGCATCTAATACTTCATCTATATTTAATGGATTTTTAGATATTTGTATTGCTAATTCCACATTTTCTCTTGCGGTTAAATTTTGAACTAAATTATAAAATTGAAATACAAATCCAATATCATACCTTCTATATGTAATTAAATCCTTTTGTGAAAATTGACTTATATCCTTATTATCAACAATAACTTGTCCTTCTGATGCAGTATCCATTCCCCCTAAAATATTTAATATTGTAGATTTTCCTGCACCACTAGCACCAGCAACAACTACAAATTCTCCCTTGTTAATTGAAAAATCAACTCCGCTTAATGCTTCAATTTCTACTTCCCCCATTTTATACTTCTTTTTTACATTTTTAAACTCTATGTATCCAGACATTACTTATTTATCCTCTCTATTTGATAATATTTTCATACTTTAAGTATACAATAGTTAAATTTTCCTCACAACAATTTAAAAATTCTTTAACTATTTATTATAATATTATTATCATTTTCTTATTTTTTAGCATAAATTATAGTAATTTGCGTCTATTCTTAGGTTTATATAATAATTATTGTCTAAGTAACTAAGTATTTACCTTTGAATATACTGATTAATATAAAAATATACAAGGAGCAACATATGTGTCTTATTTCTTCTATTTTATTAGCATTTTCAGCAAGTTTGGACAGTTTGATAATTGGAATAGCTTATGGAATTAAAAAAATTAGAATTACACTTAGTATTAATATAATAATTGCTTTAATAGTAACATTAGGTACATTTTTATCAATGCTTTTAGGTACTATTTTAGGAAAGTTCATACCTAGATATATATGCAATTATATAGGGGCAATACTTTTAATTTTTGTAGGCCTTTGGATGACATTAAATTATTTCAAAGAGCAAAAAATATCAAAGAATTATTATTGTGATAATGATGCTATTATCACTAATGATTTAATAGATTCCTTAAATTATGATGAAATATTAACTAAAAATAAAACTGCTGATATAGATGGTTCTGGTAATATAGAACTTAAAGAAGCAGTTTCCTTAGCATTAGCCTTAAGTATAAATAATTTTGCACTTGGAATTGGTGCAAGCATGTCTGGAATTAGTATTTCACTTACTACAGTTTTCACATTTATTTTTAGTGTCTTAATTTTAATTTTAGGTTTAAAAATAGGTAATAGCTTTCTTTCAGAGATATTTGGAAAATATTCAGATTTATTATCAGCCATAATAATAATTTTAATGGGTGTTTTTCAATTATTTTTTTAAGCGTTATTAAAAGGTATTATTTGTAAAATATTATAAATAATACCTATTTTTTTATCTTATTTCTTTTTGTATCATTTTAATTATATAGCTTATAGTATAAAAATCTCTTTCTATTTTTGACTTTATTTTAGAAAATCCTTCTATTAACTCATTTTCTGAAAAGTTTTCTAAAAGAATCATTACTGTTAATGTATTGATACCTCCATCTTTAGTATCAAATATTCTTGAACTTTTAACATATTTATTTTCCATAAAATTTTCTAATGAACTTTTTAACTCATTGCTTAAATTAATTTCTGGCATTTCATCCAAAATTCTTACTTCTTTTAATTCCCTATTTAAATTTTTTGTTTTTTCTAATTTGCACCCTAAAAAAATAGTATTTTCAAATATTGCATCTTTAAAATCTGCTCCATCTAAATTTGCCCCTTCAAAAATAGCATTTTTAAATTTAGCATTTTTAAATTTACTATTTTTTAAGTTAGTTCCAATAAACTCTGTTCCTTCAAAGCTTCCATTAATAAAACTACACGTTTTAAAATGTGCTCCTCTAAAAGTTGCAAAATTAAAATTAGAATTTGCAAAATTACAATTATAACAATTACTTCTTTTAAAATTCTTATACATAAAAATTTTATCTTTTTTTTCTATATTATTGTAATGAAAATTTTCACTTCCGTTAATATCTTTTGCCATTTCTTTCTCCTCTTGTTTTTTTATTATTCTACAATCTTATAATACTTTTCTTTTAAAAGTCAATAAATAATCTTATTTTTTATGTATATTAAATTTTAAATGAGTAATAATAATACAGATGTTTTTAAGGAAAATAATATAAGGAGGGTTTTAAGTGAAAAAATTTATTTGTACTGTATGTGGTTATGTTCACGAAGGTGATGCACCACCTGAATTTTGTCCTGTATGTAAAGCTTCTTCTAGCAAATTTGAAGAAATGAAAGGGGAAATGACCTGGGCTGATGAACATAGAGTTGGCATTTGTGAAAATATTGATCCTGAAATCATTGAAGGTTTAAGAGCTAATTTTACTGGAGAATGTACTGAAGTTGGAATGTACATTGCAATGTCTCGTGTAGCTGATCGTGAAGGCTTTCCTGAAGTTGCTGAAGCCTATAAAAGAATTGCCTATGAAGAAGCTGATCATGCAAGTAGATTTGCAGAAATGTTAGGTGAAGTTGTTTCTACAAGTACTAAAGCAAATTTAGAAGCTAGAGTTGAAGCTGAGTTTGGTGCTTGTGATGGCAAAAAGAAACTTGCTAATTTAGCAAAACAAAATAACTTAGATGCTATTCATGATTCTGTTCATGAAATGTGCAAAGATGAAGCTAGACATGGAAAAGCATTTAAAGGCTTATTAGATAGATATTTTAATTAATTTGCTTATAAAGGAGATACTTATATGACAAAAATTAATTGTGATGTAACAAATTGTTCTTATAATTGTTCAGGAAATTGTTTTTCAAACCGTGTTGATATTGGTGGAATGGCTTCATGTAGTGAAAACGACACATGTTGTGGTTCATTTTTAGATAAAAAACATTATAGTGATTTAACTAACTGTGCAGAAAATTGTACTCCTTGTGATTGTTTAGTATGTAAGGTAAGTAGTTGTGCTCATAATGAAAATTGCCTTTGCAATCTTTCATCTATTCAAGTACATGGAGGTAATGCAAACCTTTATACAGAAACTAATTGTGCAAGCTTTGATAAAAAATAACACCATAAATTAAAGACAAATGATATTTAATTATTATCATTTGCCTTTTGTTTTTATTATTCCTTGTACTGTTCTAATTCCCAAACTAAACTTTTAATTTCTTCTTTATTTTTGCTATAATGAGCAATTTCCTTAAGATATTCTATTGCTTCATCATTTCTACCTTGTCTTAATAATTCATATGCATATTCTTCAATTATTCTATTATCTTCGGGTTCAATAGCATTAGCCTTAACTAAATATTCCTCAACTAATTCAAATTTATTAAGTTCCTTATAGCAAATTGCTAATGCAAAATAATTTTCTCCATCATTTTCATCTATTTCTATAGATTTATTAAAGTAATAAATAGCTTCTTCATAATTTTTATTATTTGCTTCATATATTCCAAGTCCAGTATATGCTCTTCCGCACTTTTCATCTGACTCAATAGCTTCTATAAATGCCTCTTTAGCTAAATGACTATTATTTAAATCAATTAAATACGTCCATCCAATTATACATTTTAAATTAGCAATTTGTTCACTACTACCTCCATAGTTTTCAATATAATCTATGCATTTATTAATTGCATCTTCATAAAAACCTTCTCTTATATCAAGTTCTATTAAATATGTATTTGCTAAATATTGCTCAGCTTCTTCCCTTATTACTCTTTCAAAGCATCTTCTACTTTCTACATAAAGGCCTAAATCCAATAGTGCTTCTCCTTTAACATTATATCCATATACAATATAATCACATCCAAGCTCAAATGCTAAATCTACAGCTGCAATTGCTTCTTCATAAAGTCCCTGAGCTAAATAACATTGACCTGTATAAATTAAATATTCAGGATTGCCATACTTTTTGAACCCATCACTACTATACTTTAATGCTTCTTGAACATCACAAGCTAGTATTTCATTAAATACTTCTTCTATATTTTCCATATTTCTTCTTCCTTATCTAAATATTTGTATTAATTATTTTTAACATATTTATCATTTATTATAATCTTACTTACCACTTTTTTAACTTATAAAGTAAAATAATAATAAGCTATCTCTCTTATTTTAGTAGATAGCTTATTATTAAAGTTTATTTAAATTTTAAACTTTGTATTTTTATCATAAGTATCAGCTTTCAATAAATATCTCTTCAAAATTTTTGAAGAAAATATTTTAAAGTTTAATGAAGAATTAACTTTAATACTATAATCATCATTTCTTATACATTCTTTAAGTTCTTTTATAGTTTTACATTCCTTATTTAAATTTGTATATATTCCTCCAAGTTGAATTGGTGTATGGCTATCACTTCCAGTAACAATATTAAGACCTAATTCTTGTGATAAATTAATTACTTCATCTCTAGCAATTGCCTCACCTTTTTTAAATATGTCTTTCCCATTTAAATCCAATGCATCTAATCTTTTCAGTAATTCATGGGGATGCTTACATAACTTATGTCCTCTTCTGCAAGGATGCGCACCTATCTTTAATAAATCAAATACCTCTGCTAAATCTAATAACTCTTCTAATTCAATAAAATTTTCTTTTTCTCTAAAATCACTAAGAGATTTATATATATTAATTACATTTTCTCTATCTCCACAAAGTATTACATGACCTTTATTTTTAATACTTACTTCCATTGCTGGAAATACAGAAATACCATCTACTATATATCTATCCCCATCGTAGGAATATTTTTTTTCTAGAAATTCATAAATCACTAAAAAATCTTTTGCATTAAAATGTTCACAAAGAACTATTGCATTTAATCCATTTACTTTTGAAAAATATATTTCATTCATAAAAAATTCTTCATTAAAATCTTTTCTTTTACTCAGTAAACCATGAACATGAAAGTCCATATTCATCTAATTTCACACCCTTAATCCATAATAATTAATTAGGTATTATTTAAATATCCTACTTTATTAATTAGTATATTATTAGAGCTTCCTTTATGTTAATTACTACAATAAAATTTTTAATAATTTACTTCCTTCATACAAAGTCCCTTTGCAGGTGCCTTTACAGCATCTTCACTTCTTTTTTTAGATTTCAACATCTCTTTAATCTCTTTTGGCTCTAGCTCACCTTTTGCAACCTTTATTAAAGTTCCAGTTAAAATTCTAACCATATTTAATAAAAATCCATTTCCATTATACTCAATTTTTATAATGTTATTTTTATTTGTAATATTTATGTAATTAATAGTTCTTATTGTTGATTTTTTAGCTTTATCTTTTACACCACTAAATCCTTTAAAATCATGAGTTCCTATTAAATATTGGCTTGCTTCTTTCATTTTTTCTATATTTAACTGCCCTTCAACATGATAAGCATATTTTTTTAAAAATACATTTGCAAATTTATTATTATCAATTGTATATACATAAGTCTTTGATATTACATTTAATCTTGAATGAAATCTATCACTAGCTTCACTTAATGATGTTACTGATATATCTTCTGGTAAAAATTCATGTAGATATTTAGATATATCAGATAATTTTTTTTCGCTATTAGTCTTAAAATTTGCTATATATTTATCTGCATGAACTCCAGTATCAGTTCTACCACAACCAATTACTTGTATTTCTTCTCCTGTCATTTTAGATAATACCTTTTCAATTTTATCTTGTATAGTTGATACATTAGTTCCTTTTATATTTTGCTTTTGCCACCCTTTATATCTTGACCCATCGTATTGAATAGTCATTTTTATATTTCTCATACTTAACCTCTCTTTTCTTTATATAATTTTTCTATTTGTTATTATTTTCATATTTATAATTTTATTTATTCTTTAATTTAAATCCATCTTTATAATTAACAACTTTTACATTAAGAACATTTAATAACTTTTCTAAACTTTTAACTTGATTTATATATTCTATTTTCCCACTACTTAATAATTTATTTATATTTTTTATTATATCTTCTATTTCATCTTCACCTAATTTTCTTTTAGTTTTAATTACTATTCTATTTACGTAAGTTAACGTTTCCCAAATTTGTTCATTTGTTATTTTATTAAAATCATTTATTACTCTTGTATATCCAATTCGTCTATTATTAGTAGGATAAGCTTCCTTAAAGAATTCTAAAAAGCAATTCATTTCTTTAGGATCTTTATTTTCAACATATTTTCCTAATGCTGATTTTAATTGATTTTTTAAATACATAATAGTATTTGCCTTTACAATAGTATTCATATCTTCAATACTATTATAAATTATATTATAAATTTCCTGTAATTTTTCACCCTTTAACTCCTCTTTAGCCAATGGTCTTATTATTTCTATAGCTTCTAATATATTTTTTTTAGAGTTTAATTCTTTATTAAATAATTTATTTAAAATTTCTTTTCCTTCAATCTCATTGAAATTATTTTTTTCTATCATTTGTACACATCCTTATTGATATATATTTTATCTTATATTATTATAATACATTTTGTCTAATATTTATTTTTTATAATAATTCTTTATATAAATTCATTAAATTTTTATAAAATATTTTTTCTACCTCATCATAACTAAAACCATTTTTTAATAATCCGTCTGCTAAAATTTGAATTTGTGAAGCATCCTTAATTTCTAATGTGCTAGGAATACCATCAAAATCTGTTCCTAATGCAATTACATCTAATCCACCAACATTTCTTATATATTTTATATGTTTTACTATATCATCAACATAAGTAAATGTATTTCCTATATGTGAAGTTGTTTTTATAAAGTCTGAACAAAAATTTATTCCAGTTAGCCCACCCTTATCTGCTAATTTCCTTATCATATCATCAGTTAAATTTCTAACAACATTAGTAATTTTTCTTGAATTACTATGACTTGCTACAAATGGTTTCTTACTATATTTTAAAACATCATAAAAACCAGCATCAGATAAATGCGAAACATCTACTATAATTCCTAATCTCTCCATTTCCCTTATTAATTCAACGCCAAAATCAGTAAGTCCAAATTCAGTATTAGGAATTTTAAAATTTGGTTTTTCTTTTATATCACCATAAGTATCAGCTTCTATTTTAAAATTTGGAAATCCAACTTCGTTTATATGATTCCATGTTAATGTTATAAGTCTAACCCCTTGCTCATAAACTGTTTTTAAATTCATTAATGATCCTTCAAGAGCACCAGCATCTTCTATAGTTAATAATGCAGCTATTTTATTTTCCTTTTCACATGCATATATATCTTCATATGAATATACTGGCCTAATAACATCTTTATTATCTTCTAATTCTTCATAATAAACTGCTATCATCTCTTGTAATGTTTTATAAGGTTTCTTATGCTTTTTAATATCTATGAACATTGCAAAATTTTGCAATAAATAATTACCTTTTTTTAATTTATTTATATCTACATGAAAATTATTTTCTTTTAATTTATAGTTATTCCCTAAAAGTCTATTTTCGTAAATTTCTCCAATTGTATCACAATGCATATCAGCAACTTTCATTTTCTTTTCCCTCCAAAATTATATATATATAATTTAATATGAAAAAAGTAGTAATCTTATACTAATAACATTACTACTTATTCTATTAAATAATAATATATATAATCTATAAAATAACATTTAATATTATTATAAATAAAAAAACGATAAAACTGTGCAGAATTAAACTTCTGCACAGTTTTTTCATTTTTATATTTTTAATTTTACGGTTTTAAGCCATTTATAGGGAATAAAAATCCCTCTTTAAGTTTAAATATAGTAAACTTTCCTGTAAATAAGTATTATAATAGCTTTTCTACTTCTTCACTTGATGCTGAAATTGTAAAAATTAAATCATCATCTACCTTAAGCTTACACTCTTCTTTACTTTCTTTAATTTTATCCACTGATAATCCTCCAATGTTAATTTCTTTAAATTTTGTTGGAGCAATTTCAACTTTAAATAAACTTCCCTTAATTCCTGTAATTTTTAAGTCCATTTGACCATTATCATTTTTAACTTTTAGTCCTATAATATTATTTCCTTTTAAAGTTTCTTTATCTTCTGGGATATAATTTACATCAACTTCTCCTACAATTGTAATAAATCCACCACTTAATTTTCTTTTTAATAATAAGTTCATATTATATTTTAATTTAAGTTCATTTAATAACTTACCTAATTTATATATTGTTAATTCATGTATCATAATACTTATTCCTTTTCTAAAATTTTATATTTTTATTATACTACACAATTACTATATTAGTAAAAATTAATTTAAATCACCTACTATTTTACTTCCATGTACCTCTTTACATCCTATAAACTCTGAAAGTGTTTTATAATTTTTATAAGTAACTTTTCCACCAACTAAAATAATTACTTTTCCCTTACTTTTTTCAACAAGCTCTTTTAATACAACCTTTCCCTCTTCAGCACAATCCTTACCTCCTTTAGTTAATACTCTATCAACTCCAATTGAAATAAGCTGTTCTAACGCTTTAAATTTATCATATATTTCATCAAAAGCCATATGAAAGGTAACCTTTAATCCTTGTGCTAAATCAACTAATTCTCTTGTTCTATCAATATCAATAGTATTGTTCTTATTTAAGATACCAAATACTACAGTTTCAACACCTAATTCTTTACAAATAATTATATCTTTTTTCATTATTTCAAATTCATCATTTGAATAAACAAAATTTCCACCTCTTGGTCTTATTATTACTGATATTGGTATATTAATATTTTTCTTTGCTAAGTATATAGTTCCATAAGAAGGGGTTGTTCCTCCTTCCTCTAAATTATCACATAATTCAATTCTATCTGCACCTCGCATTTCAGCTCTTTTAGCTTCTTCATAACATCCAACACAAGCCTCTAGTAAAATACTCATAATATTTCTCCTTTTATTGTTTTATATTTATTTATGTTTTCAATTATAAATATAATATACTTTAATTCACTTTATAATTTTTACAAAGATGGACTGCATCATTTTGATACAGTACATCTTATTAATTTATTCAAATGTAAATAAATAATTTTCTTCAAATTTTACTTTTATTACATCATTAACATTAAATTTCATTTCTTCTTTTGAAATTGTAAAATTAATTGAACTATTGCTATTATTACAATTAACTTCTTTAATGTATAATATATAATCAAAAGGATTTTCAACTATATTTTCAATAATCATATTAAATACATTATCATTATTATGTTTCTTATTATTAAATAACTTAATATTATGAGATCTTATTGCAATATAATTAATTGAATTACTTCTATATTGATACTTTAATTTTAAATTCCACTCTTTAGCAAAAATAAAATCTTTATTTATTATTTTAGCCTTTGATATATTCTTACAACCAGTAATTTTAGCTTCTGCTAAACTTAAGGGATTTTTAAATAAAAGATCCTTTGCTCTAATTTCACTAGCCTTTCCACCATCAAAAACTATAATTTTATCACAAACTCTATATGCTTCTGCTATATCATGAGTAACAAAAACTACTGTTCCATCATAGTCCTTTAAAATTTCTATAAGCTCTCTTTCCATATTAGCCCTTAAATGATTATCTAAAGCTGAAAATGGCTCATCTAGAAGCAATATATCTGGTGATGTAATAAGCGCTCTTGCAAGTGCAACTCTTTGCTGTTGTCCACCTGATAATTGCCATGGATATCTATTTTCAAGACCATTTAAACCAAACTTTTCAATATAAGTAGATGATAATTTGTTTTTTTCAATCTTCCTTAATTTATCTAATCCAATTTCAATATTATCTCTTATAGTCATATGGGGAAATAAGGCATAATTTTGAAATAAAAATCCAACTTTTCTATCTTTAGTTTTAATATTTATTTTATTTTCTGAATCAAAAAGTACTTTTTCATTAATTATAATTTTTCCTGAATCAGCTTTCTCAAGTCCTGCAATACATTTTAATGTCATACTTTTTCCTGAACCTGAAGCTCCTAAAAATCCAATTATGCCACCCTTACTCTCCATTGCAACCTCTAAATTAAAGGAAGATAAATCTTTATTAATATCTATATATAAACTCATTTTTATCTCCCCCTATTTCCTATTAGCTTTTGTTGAGTGTCACACCAATAATTTAATAAAAATATCATTATAAATGAAATTGCTACTATTATTAAAACCCAAAGCATAGCTTTATTCATATCTCCACCTTCAACTGCAAAAAATATTGCAACTGGCATAGTTTGAGTTTTACCTGGTATATTTCCAGCAATCATTAAAGTTGCTCCAAATTCTCCCAAAGCTCTTGCAAAACTTAAAACTAATCCACCAATTATACCTGGCCATGCAAGTGGTATTGCAATTTTAAAAAATATCTTAGTTTCACTTAGCCCTAATGTTCTTGCAGCTGAAATCATATTTTTATCTATTTGTTCAAATGCAGAACGGCATGTTCTATACATCATTGGAAAAGCAACTACTGTAGCTGCAATAACTGTTGCACTCCAACTAAAAATAATATTTTTATTAAAACTCATAAAAATCTTTCCTACAAATCCATTTTTTCCACAAATAAGCAATAAGAAAAATCCTATAACAGTTGGCGGTAATATTAGGGGAAGAGTGAAGACTCCATCTATTAGTCCTCTACCTCTTCCCTTATAATTAGCCATTTTATAAGATATAAATATTCCTATTATTGAAGTTATAATAGTTGCAAGAAACGCTGTTTTAAGCGATATCCATAACGGTGAAAAATCCATAACTTATAACCTTGCCTTCTTTATATTATTTTACTGATTTATATCCATACTTTTCAAATATCTTTTGTACTTCATCTGTGAATAAGAAATCTTCAAATTCTTTTGCATCATCAGCCTTAGTAGATGCTTTTATAACTGATACTGGATAAGTAATTGGTGAATGTTCATTTACTTCATTAATATTTTCAACAATAGTAACACTATCACTACTTAATGCATCACTTAAGTATACAAAACCAACATCTGCATTTCCTGATGCAACCCATGTTAAAACTTCCTTAACGTCTTTTGCAAAAACTAATTTATTAAAAATACTATCTTTTATATCTGTATTAGTTAAAACTTCATCTGCATATTTTCCTGCTGGAACACTTTCTGGTTCTCCAACAGCTATATGAGTTATCTTATCACTCTTTAAATCATCAAAGCTAGTTACCTCTACTCCCTTAGCTGCCACTAGCACTAAAGAATTTTCTACTAAATCTTTAGTAGTACCATCTAATAACAATCCTTTATCTTTTAAAGCATTCATTTGCTTTTGCCCTGCTGAAATGAATAAATCACAAGGAGCGCCTTGCTCTATTTGTTGTTGAAGGGAACCTGATGAACCATAATTTACAACTAAAGTAACATTTTCCTTATACTTTTTATATTCTGTTTCTAAATCAGCCATTACTTCTTTTAAACTTGCTGCTGCTGATATATTTAATTCTACAGGAGCCTTTTCCTTTGAATCATTTTTAACTGAGTTATTTCCATTACTTCCTTTACCACAACCAACTAATAATAAACTACAACATAATAATGCTGAAATAACCTTTAATTTTTTCATTATTTAATCCTCCAATTTTATATCTTAAATATGTTTCATCATGTTTTGTTTTGTTTTATCACGTTTTATATAATCAAATATTATCACATAACGTTAATTCTTGCAATTCATTTATTAATAATGCTAAAATTATTATTATATTAGGAGGGATATTTATGGACTTACAAGCTTCTTTAACCCCACAAGAAGTATCGGAATTACTTAAAATCACCAAAAATACAGTTTATGAACTTATTAAACGCGGTGAATTGCCAAGTTATAAAATAGGAAAAAAAATAAGAATTGATATGCATGATGTTGAAGCATATATAAATAATCAAAAAAACAGCTTAAAAATTACTGATTCTAAAAATATTTCATCAACTTCTAGAAGAAATGCGCAAATAACAAATAATTCTAACTCAAGAAATAACCAATCTTCTAATGAAATTATAATTGCTGGTCAAGATATATTATTAGATATTTTAGCAAGATATATATCAGAACTTTATCCTGATTTTAATGTTTTACGTTCTTATAAAGGTAGCTATAATGGATTATATGATTTATATAATAATAAAGTTTCAATAGCTTCATCTCACCTTTTGGATGGTGATACTGATACATATAACTTTGATTATGTTAAAAGACTTCTTCCTGGAACACCTTGTATTCTTATAAATTTAGCTTATAGATTACAAGGATTTTATGTACAAAAGGGAAATCCTTTAAACTTAAAAGCATTTGAAGATTTAACTAATGAAAATGTAAAATTTGTTAACAGAGAAAAAGGAAGTGGTGTTAGAGTTTTATTAGACGAAAAATTGAAATTACTTAATATAAATCCATATTCTATAAACGGTTATTTTAATGAAGAAACATCACATCTAGGTGTTGCAAGTTCTGTAGGACGTGGTGATGCCAATGTGGGAATAGGAAATAAAAAAGCCGCTATGCAAGTAGAAACAATTGATTTTGTTCCTCTTCAAACAGAAAGATACGACTTAATAATTAAAAAGAGCGATTTAAACAATCCACCTTATCAAAGTATACTTTCTATTTTATCTTCTCAAAAATTTAAAAATGAATTAGAAGGTATTGGTGGCTATGATCTTAAGGATCTTGGAAAAATAATTGCTACAACTTAAAACAGAAAAGAAATATTATGTTAAAATTTATTTTTTAATCTAATATTTCTTTTCATTTAATTATTCTCCCAAATACGCTGCCCTAATACTTTCATTATTTAGCATTTCATTTGCATTTCCCTTAATTACAATTTTACCTGTTTCTAAAACATAAGCTCTATTTGCTATTGAAAGGGCCATATTGGCATTTTGTTCAACTAATAAAATAGTAGTTCCACTTTTATTTATTTCAACAATAGTATCAAAAATTTGTTTAACAACCATAGGTGCTAATCCCATAGATGGTTCATCTAAAAGTAAAAGCTTTGGCCTACTCATAAGTGCTCTTCCAATTGCAAGCATTTGTTGTTCACCACCTGATAATGTACCTGCATTTTGCTTTAATCTTTCCTTTAATCTTGGAAACTTTTTAAAGACATCTTCATAATCTTTTTTAATTTCATCTTTATCTTTTCTTAAATAGGCACCCAACTCTAAATTTTCCATAACAGTTAGATTTCCAAATATTTTTCTTCCTTCTGGGACATGACTTATTCCCATTGCTACAAGCTTATTAGCTGGAACCCCAACAATATCTTTACCATTATAATTTATACTTCCACTTTTAATTTTTTCAAGAGATGAAATTGCTCTTAATGTTGATGTTTTCCCTGCTCCATTTGCACCTATTAAAGTTATAATTTCACCATTCCTTACAGTTAAATTTATATCTTTTAATGCATGTATTCCTCCATAAAAAAGATTTAAATCCTTTATTTCAAGTATTAATTCAGATTTATCTTTAGATTCTTCTATTTGTTTTTTTAATATTTTACTATTCATGATAATCTACCTCTTTTTTCCTATTTAAAAATTTATATTTAAGCTCCTAAATATGCTTCAATTACTTTTGGATTTTTTTTAATATCATTTGGCTTTCCTTCAGCAATAATCCTTCCGTAATCTAAAACTGTAAGTCTATCACAAATATTCATTACAAGTTTCATATCATGCTCTATTAATAAAATTGATATATTATATTTATCTCTTATACTCTTAATCAACTTTGATAAATCTCTTGTTTCCTGTGGATTCATTCCTGCTGCAGGTTCATCTAATAATAAAAGTTTAGGTTTTGTAGCTAGTGCCCTTGCTATTTCAAGCCTTCTTTGTTCTCCATAAGATAAATTAGTTGCATTTTCATTAGCTTTATCATACAAATCAAATGTTTTTAATAATTCATTAACTTCATTATCTATTTTAGCCTCTTCTCTTCTATATTTTGGAGTTTTAAATATTGCATCAAAATAACCATATTTTATTCTATAATCACAAGATATTTTTAAATTATCTTTAACTGACATTGATGAAAATAATCTTATATTTTGAAAAGTTCTAGCTATTCTTTTGGAAGTAATAACATAAGGTTTTAATCCCTTAATATCTTCTCCAAAATAATTTATTGTTCCCTCATCAGGTTTATAAACTCCTGTTAACATATTAAATAAAGTTGTTTTTCCTGCTCCATTAGGGCCAATAAGTCCCACAACTTCTTTTTCCCCAATTTTCAATGAAAAATTTGATACTGCAGTTAATCCTCCAAAACTTATTGTTAGATTATCAACTAAAAGCATGTTTATCCCTCCTTTGCTATATTTTTATCATTAGAATTTGATTTTTTTCTCATAATTTTATTTTTTATTATTCTATATATATCTGTAATTTCTAATGTTCCAAGTAATCCTTGTGGCCTAAATATCATAAGTATTACTAAAGATAAAGAGTAAATAACCATTCTATAATCTGATAAGGTTCTTAAACTTTCAGGTAATATTGTTAAAAATATGGCTGCAATTACTGATCCTGTTATAGATCCCATACCACCTAATACAACAAATGTTACTATTTCAATAGACTTCATAAAATTAAAATTTGTTGGTTGTATAAAACCTGTATAATGTGCAAAAAGTCCACCTGCAAATCCTGTTAATAATGCTGCAATAAAGAATGCTGTAACTTTATATTTTATTATATTTACCCCCATTGCTTCTGCTGCAATTTCATTTTCTCTTATTGCAATTAATGCTCTTCCCTTACTTGATTTAGCAATATTAACTACAACTATCAAAATTAAAATCATTGCAAAATAAGCAACATTTAATGTTGTCTTTGTTGGAATTCCAGTAAATCCCCTTGCTCCTCCTACAATATCCATGTTAGTTATCAACACTCTTGTAATTTCTCCAACTCCTAATGTGGTAATTGCAAAGTAATCACCTTTAAGTTTTAATGTTGGTATACCTATAATAATTGAAATTACACCTGCTAAAATTGCTCCTAATAATATTGATATTATAAACGGTGTTCCTACCTTAACTGAAAAATAAACTGATGTATAAGCTCCAATAGCCATAAATCCTGCATTTCCTAAGCTTAATTGACCTGTAATTCCAGTAATTAAATTTAAAGCAATTGCCATAATTATATTTATACAGCTTAATGTTAATAACCCCTTTATATATCTATTAATAATTCCTTCATCAATAAGAAAGTTTAACCCAAAAAATATTACTAAAATTACTATAATTACAATTATTGAATTTTTATATTTTTTCATTTTATGCACCTACACTTTCTCATTGATTTTTATACCTAGTAATCCAGATGGTTTAACTAATAAAATAAGACGAATTGTCAAGCTAAGTGCAACACTTAGCTTGTTCTTCGTTAAATGCTTCTAACGGTGTCTTGTATCCAAGACATTTCCGTGGTCTATTATTTAAAATATCCTCA
>ERZ772901.670-NODE-670-length-31991-cov-47.197958_pt1 | contig 31991 bp, 49 predicted proteins | sample MGYA00512123_ERZ772901 | MGnify/ENA primary metagenome ERZ772901 (study PRJEB29015, sample SAMEA2737711) | human gut metagenome | biome: human gut; feature: human-associated habitat; material: faeces | place: China | collected 2012 ...
TCTTGTTGCAGATTATAGCAATTTCAAAAGAAGTTACAAGGATAAACGTTGCAGCTAGCTGTCCTTGTAACTTCTTTTTTCATTGCTTTATTTAATCTGCGAAAAGCGACAAAAAATGTTCGCACGTAAAGATAAGTATTAGAAATGAGGTTTTACAATGAAAAAAATTTCTATCTTTGACAATAATTATGATTATACCTTTGAAGATTTTGAACAGGATTATAGCATTCAAGCGGAAGATGATGTTCCTTCAATATATGATTTTTACAATAAAATTGATATAAACTACGAAGATATCATGTTTGAATATAATAAGCAACTGGGAGAAAACATCATTGCGATTGCTGATTTAGGATTATGGTATGGCAGAAGAAAAGGCTATCAGATATTATCTAATAATCTCAACAGTATATTTCAAAATTTCAGCTGTGATTGTTATCAGATTTTTTCTGACGGATACAATATTCGATTTAAAGGTTATCACCATGATGGAAGTCATTATATATTGTTTAGACAGTGGAAGTCGAACTTAACCAATGAACAAAAACAGCATTTTTTAAACAATATATATTGCGGGAAAGTAACAAAAACAATGGTATCTTATTATACTAAAAGTATTTTGCCGGATATTGCTAAAATAAGCGGTATTCCTTGTTGTAAAAAGTTACTTGTAGGATAAAGGAGTATCTCCTTTATCCTCACTCAAACTAAAATGAAAGGATTGATACTATGTATACTTCATATGATGAACATCAATTTTATCCAACACCGGAACATGTTGTAGAAAAAATGCTTTTAAAACTGGACAATATACAAGACGTTAAATATATTTTAGAACCGTCCGCCGGTAAAGGCGATATTGTAAAAGGTATAGAAAATTACTATAGACATAATCGAATTTATGAAAAAGTATCTATAGATACTATAGAAATAAATCCTGATTGCAGACTTTTTTTGCAAGATTTAGAAGTTCCGGTAATCCACGATAACTTTCTAACATTCAATACACTAAAAAGGTATGACGCTATAGTGATGAACCCGCCGTTTAATAGTGGAGATGAACATCTGTTAAAGGCAATAGAAATTCAAAAAAGATACGGCGGTCAGATTGTATGTCTTCTAAATGCTCAAACGATAAAAAATCCATATACCACAAAAAGAAAAGAACTGCTAAACAAGCTGACAAATCTAAACGCTGATATTGAATACATGGATAAGCTGTTTTTAACAGCCGAAAGAGCGGCAAATGTGGAAATAGCTATTATTCATATCAGTATACCTGAAAAGTACGCAGAAAGTATTTTGTTTACCGATTTAAGAAACGATACGGATTATATGGCTTATTCCACCGATATAAAAGATGATAACTTGATAGATAAAAATCCACTGGAGTATTTTCCAGCACTATACAATAATGAGATTTTATTAGGAATTAAGCTTATAAAAGAATTTAAAGCCTTAAAAAGATATATTTTGATAGATAATCAAGCATCGGATTATAGCTTAGGCAATAATATACAACTAACACTGCATAATAAAGAGCTGACGATAAATAATTATATCGAAACTGTTCGTTATAAATACTGGAAGATGATATTTTCCTCTAAGATGTTTAAGGAAATCTTCACACGTGAACTTCAATATGAATATTCAAGCAAACTGTATGAACTGAAAAAATATGATATAACACCTTATAATATAGCCAGTTTAAGATATGACATTTTCTGTGAATTAAAACAAAGCATTGAAGAGAGTATGCTAAAAATTTTCGATGAGTTCAGTATTAAATATAACTATAGCGATTTTGCTACAAATATTCATTATTATAATGGCTGGAAAACGAATAAAGCTTATAAAATAAATAAGAAAGTAATTTTACCTTACGCTGCATGGGACTGTTTTGGCAGATACAAGCCGGATAATTTGACAGAAATATTTTTAGATATAGAAAAAATATTTACTATGTTAAACGGAGACATTTTAGGCAATTATGGGGCTGATAAAGTTTTAAACCGGGCACAGTATATGAATGTTACAAAAAACATTCAGTTTAAGTTCTTTAAAATTACATTTTATAAAAAAGGTACGTGTCATATAACTTTTACTGATACAAAACTTCTTGATAAACTTAATGTTTACGGTAGTCAGAAAAAAGGCTGGCTTCCACCTGGTTTTGGTGTAGATTCCTATAACAATATGACACAAGAAGAACAAATTGTTATTGACAGCTTTTGCGGTAAAGATAAGTATGTTGAAATTGTTTCACATATAGATGAGTATTTACTAAATGAAAATAAGATTTTAAAAATAGAACAATAATATAAGAAGTTTTGCTTTTCTTGTTGCAGATTATAGCAATTCCATAAAAAAAGACAAGGGTAAACATTGCAGCTTACGCAGCCCTTGTCTTTTTTTATTCCACTGCTATTTAAAATCTGCGAAAAGCGACAAAAAATGGTCGCTAAAGTAAATAAAAAGATTACATGAAGTGAGGTTTTAATATCATGAAAAAAGCAATTCAATATAACCTATTTAAAGAAAATGACAAATTTAACTATAGTTATTTTTCCGACGAAGAACTATTAGAAATCTTAATTTCAGATGAGGAAAGTGCTCAAACGCTCATAAAAGAACATAAAAATTTATATAATGTTTTTGCCCATAACAAAACTTCTGAAAAAATAGCAATTATAAAAGAGATGATGAAACGAATACAAACAGAAGCTTTCTATGTAATAAAGACTATTAAAGATAATAAAACAGCTGCGGATTATTTTAGATTTCTTGAAAACAAATCTGTAGAAGAACTATGGGTAGTATTATTAAATACAAAAAATCAAATTATAAGAAGTCAATGTATTACGATAGGAACATTAAATTCTTCTCTAGTTCATCCTCGAGAGATATTTAACTTTGCTATAAAAAATATGGCTTCAAGCATAATAGTTGCTCATAACCATCCTAGTGGTGAGCCAACGCCAAGTATGGAAGATATAAATGCAACAAAAAGACTAATTAAAGTTGGTAAAATTTTAGATATTCCTATTTTAGATCATATAATAATTGGAAAACACGGAAAATATGAAAGTATTCTTCAAGACGAAGTTTTAAAATTCTAATGTATAAAAGTTGTGCGACATCGCACAACTTTTATACATTCTTCTTCAGGAAATAATCTTGGAGAATTTAATTATAACGAAAAGGGCTATTATTGGAAATTGCCTAACGGCTTAATATTTCAATGGGGATATATAAAAGCAGAGCATGGAGCTGGTCATGGTACAGATTATGTTGAATTTCCTATATCATTTACTAATAAAGCTATAATGGGCACAGGAAATGTTAGTAATTCTACAACTGGCTTAGATTATAATTCTGGAGGCGTTGATAATTTAACAACTAAAGGAATGAAAATATCTTGTGATAATCCTGGAGCTTATTGGCTTGCCATTGGTAATTAATTTCTTCAGGAAGTGATTCACTTGAAATCGGTATGATTGTAGCATGGACGCTTTCATCCAATCCATCCAACAATTATCTTGAATGCAATGGTCAAGCAGTAGACAGCAGTAAATATCCTAAGTTATATGCACTTATGCATAATGTACCAGATTATCGCGGTGTTTTTCTTCGGGGCTTAGGTGGCAATAGTGCAGCATTAGGAGCGCTACAGGGAGATGCAATACGTAATATTACTGCTAGCACTTATACTACTAGTCCACCGCAAGCCGCTAGTTTTGAGTGGGGTCATGGAGCTTTTTCTATCTTTGATGTTGGTGCTCAATCGGTTGAGCCTAGTGGTGCTTATTATAGTTATATAGGTCGTGGATTAAACTTTGACGCCAGCAGAGTTGTTCCTACAGCAGAAGAAAACCGTCCTATTAATAAAGCTGTTCGTTATTTTATCAAGGCTAAATGAACTTCTTCAGGAAATAATCTATTACCTGTAGGCTCGATAATTGCATGGGCTTTAGAAATAAATCCAGATGATAGTTATTTAGAATGTAATGGGCAAACAGTTAATAGTAACAAATATCCCAAACTTTATGCACTTATGCACAATACACCGGATTATCGTGGAATATTCTTACGCGGATTAGGTGGTAATTCTGCTAATTTAGGAGAATTACAAAGCGATGCTACAAGAAATTTTTCAGGAAGTTTTTATGCTACAAATATTGGACACAACGGAACAGACGGTGTTTTTTCTATGATTAGTACTGGTATAACACATGAAAATATGGAATATAAACATCAAGTAATGTCTTATTATAAATATAATTTGGATTTAAATAATGCCAATATTCCTGTTGCTGATGAAATACGTCCGATCAATCGAGCTGTTCGTTATTTTATTAAAGCTAAATGACTTCTTCAGGAAATAGTGATGGATTGGAAGTCGGTATGGTTGTAGCATGGACACTATCTTCTAATCCTAGTGACAACTATTTAGAATGTAACGGGCAAGGAGTTGATAAGAATAAATATCCTAAGTTATATCAACTAATGCACAATGTACCGGATTATCGTGGTGTTTTTCTTCGAGGACTCGGTGGTAACTCTGCTGCTTTAGGAGCGTTACAAGGAGATGCCATTAGAAATATCACTGGAACAATGGGCGGTTCAAATTCTGTTGATGTTGGTTTGTGGGATTATGGGACAGGCGTATTTTATCAATTTAACCAAGGAAGAAATTCTGTTGCTAATGGTAGAGCCTGGTATTCATATGTATCACAGGGAATGGGATTTGATGCTTCTCGTGTTGTTCCAGTTGCAAATGAAAACCGTCCAGTCAATAAGGCTGTTCGTTATTTTATTAAAGCCAAATAAATTCTTCAGGAAGTGATATAGGTGAATTAGGTAGCAATGAACGCGGTTATTACTGGAAATTACCTAACGGCTTAATATTTCAGTGGGGCTATCATCATTTGGGCTCTGATAATAAAATAGAATTTCCAATAAAATTTCCAAATAAATGTATATCACTAAATGTATCCCAAGCAATTTCTAATATAACTAGTCCTGGCTGGGGCGGTGACGAAAGACATCCCATAATAAGAACAGATGTAAATAAAATAACTGATTCATTTGAATATGAAGATAGAGGTGTAAATTCTCATTATGGATTACAATCAATTTTTTGGTCCGCTATTGGTAATTAAGTTCTTCAGGAAATAGTGATGGTCTTGAAGTCGGCATGATTGTAGCATGGACGCTAGTAACCGATCCATCTGACAGTTATCTTGAGTGTAACGGGCAAAGTGTAGATAATAGCAAATATCCTAAACTATATGCTTTAATGCACAATGTACCGGATTATCGCGGTGTTTTCCTTAGAGGTTTAGGCGGAAATTCTGCAACCCTTGGAGAATTACAGGGAGATGCAATAAGAAATATTACTGGAACAATAAGTATTACCAGTCCAAACAATGGAGATTTTCAACTATTTGGTGAAGAAACAACTTCTTCAGGAGCATTAGGATTAAATAACTATACTTATAGAAGAATGTCATCTGATAGTGATCGTTCCGGGAATACACCCAGTGCTTTTTCTTTTGATGCCAGTCGCGTTGTCCCTACTGCTTCTGAAAATAGACCTATAAACAAGGCAGTTCGCTATTTCATAAAGGCTAAATGACTTCTTCAGGAAATAGTTTAGGAGAGGTTGGCAGTAATGAACGTGGGTATTATTGGAAACTACCAAATGGAATGATTTTTCAATGGGGACAAGTTAATCTGAATGAAATGAATTTAGGAAGTTTTGCCGGCGGAAGAAGTAACCCTTTGATAATAAGATTACCAACAAGTTTCCAATCTGCAAATTATTATATAAAAACTTCTATTTGGAATAAAAACAATAGTTATGGTGTAGACTATGATTTCCAAATTGAACATTTAGAAAAAGGCAAAGCCTATTTGTACGGACAAGAATTTAATGATGGGACTTCTTTTGTTAGAGAATATGTTGATTTCTTTGCTATAGGACAATGAAATTCTTCAGGTAGCGGTTTTTCTGTGCCAATAGGCGGTATTATTGCTTATACAGGTTCTTTAAGAATGATACCATCAAATTATCATCTTTGTGATGGAACAAACGGCACTCCAGATCTTAGGGACCGCTTTATTGTTGGTGCAGGCAATTCTTATAATCTTAATTCAGTCGGCGGAACAAGTACAAATATACTTGCCTTAAATCAGTTGCCTAATCTAGCAGATTTTCTAAATAGCACGATTGCTGTTCAGGGAAACAATCAAGTAAATGGATCTGAAAATCTAATATCCAGTTTACCTGTCAGAGCATGGAGCTGGGAATATTTTCAAAAAAATGAAGGTAACACTCATGGTTATTTTAGAAATGCTTTTGCTACAATTCCAGGAACAGCTGGCAGTTCTTTTGGTCAACCGATAGAAAATAAGCCACCATATCGGGCTTTATATTGGATTATGCGTATAAAATAAAGCAGCTATTTCAGCTGCTTATTTTTATATTTTCATGATATAGTTTATAGCCATATATGGTTGCATTATATTGTGAGGTTTATCTCCACCTGTTGCACCAATATATCCATCTAACCAACCGTAGTACGCCTCTCCCGACTGATCAACCCAGCCAGTTCCTTGATAACCATCTCCAATTTTAGTTTTATGACTATGGCTAGGCATTTCTTCTATTGTTAATTTATGCAACCGTTCTCCTCCGATATCGCCTAATGCATATGTGATACTTCCCCATTCGTCCGAAGTAGTTCCTGTTCCAATAAGTACTTTCCCTCTTAAATCCGGTGTGCCGTTTGTTCCATCGCATAAAAGCCAACCCTGAGGAATATGTTCAATTTCTCCATAATAAGGAATTATCATACCTTTAAGAAAGGCACCACTTCCTGAAGAATTTTATTGCCCTATTGCTATCCAAAAAAACGCATCGTGCTGTGAGTATCCATCACTTAAATGAGCAATAAAACCATTACTATCAAAGTTAGCTAGTACAGTTTTATCTATCATAGAAGCACCTTTACCACCGCCTGAAATAACAGGACTTACATTATTCTTAAAACTAACAGGATATCGTTGATATTCATAGCATTTTCCTTTACCCCATTGTATTAATATTCCATTTGAAAGTTTCCAATAATAACCATATTCATTAGAGCCAAACTCTCCTATATTACTTCCTGAAGAAATTAATTACCAATCGCGAGCCAATAAGCACCTGTATGTTCACAAGATATATCCATTCCTGTCTTTGTTAAATTATCAATACCTCCAGAATTATATTCAAGTTCCGAATCAGCACTTTGGGTGTCACCAGTTCCCATAATTGCTCGATTGGGAAATTCTATTGGAAAATCTATATGTTCCGTATGATGCCATCCTAAACTAGATTTTTTGTAGCCCCATTGAAATATTAAACCATTAGGTAATTTCCAATAGTAGCCTTTTTCGTTATAGTTAAACTTACCAAGATTACTTCCTGAAGAATTTAATACCCAAAGGCACTCCAATAAACAGGATTCAGTCCATAATGTTGGTCTACGCCTCTATCTTCATATCGAACTTTAGTATTCGTTATTTCTTTAATAAACGGATGTCGTTCATCACCTGGCCATGCAGTTTGTGTAGGCGTTAATTCTACATTAACACATTTATTTTCAAATGCGATTGGAAAAGTAATATAGTTACCATTATTATGATATCCCCATTGAAAAATATTTCCATTGGGGAATCTCCAATAATAACCATATTCATTAGAGCCAAACTCTCCTACATTACTTCCTGAAGAAGTCATTCTTTTATTGGTGTGAAGTATACTCCATTATTTGATCCACTAAAAGTTATAATGTCATCTTTAGCTACCGGTATGATATTATAATTTCGTTCATCACGATCATAACTATTGTCCTAATATTTTATATATTAATAATCTTTATTATGATATAATATCTATAGGTGGTGATAAATATGTTAACCATTGAAAAAATAAAGGAAATAATCACACCTATATGTAAAAAATATGGTGTGAAACGAGCATATCTTTTTGGTTCATATGCTCGTAATGAAGCTACAGAAAAAAGTGATGTAGATATACGTATTGAATCTGGAAAAATAAGAGGATTATTTCAATTAAGCGGATTCCGTCTTGACTTAGTTGAAGCATTAGGTACTGAAGTTGATTTATTAAGTGTTTTGCCTGATCCACAGTTTAAACGTTTCAGAGAAAATTTGAAAAGAGATGAAATTTTATTGTATGAAAGTTAATGATAGAGATGGACAAATATTACAGTAGATAAAAAGAGCATGTTACTATGCTCTTTTTATTTTGCCTTCATAAAGTAGCGAACAGATTTGTTAACAGGTCTATTTTCTTCTGCCGCAGGAACAACACGACTGGCATCAAAATAAGTCATATAGTATGGCGTACCATTATTGCCCCACTCAGAACCACTTGCTCGCCATGTCTGATAAAAGGCACCAGATTGCGGTTGACCTAATCCATGGTCATTTCCATTGCCAGCAACCATAAAACTTCCTGTTATATTTCTGATAGCGTCATTTTGAAGTATTCCTAATGCTGCACTGTTACCACCTAATCCGCGAAGAAACACGCCACGATAATCCGGCACATTGTGCATTAGCTGATATAACTTAGGATATTTATTTTTATCAACTCCCTGCCCGTTACATTCTAAATAGTTGTCACTAGGATTAGAAGAGAGTGTCCATGCTACAACCATGCCTATCTCTAAACTATTACTTCCTGAAGAAGATAGCGGGATTTCTGTACTATATCTCGGGTTATCTTCTCCATCTTTATAAATCTTTACTTCAGCTACTTTAAAGATATTTCCGTCATCATCTTCAAATTCGTTTCCTATTTCATACGTATACAGCCAATCATCGTCATCATCATTTCCGGTTATATCACTAAGCGGCGTTTTTGTTGTTACTTCCTCAGCATCAACGCCCTCAAGTTTCAATTTTTCGGACACTATGTCTGAAAGGTTTTGTGCTTCTGTTGCTGTTTTTGCCGCTGTAAGTGTTGTAAAACTATTACCCCATAAGTTCATAAAGCTGTTTGCTATTATTATAAACATTACAGAAGCGAGTATCGCTGATATAAGCATACTTGCCGGTCTTTTGTTTTTCATTTTCAGAGTCCTCCTTATTGATATAAAGGCAGATTAGGTTGTCTAATCTGCCTTTTTACTAATTACCAGCTGATTGTTACTTCGCTGTCAAGTCCACCCACGGACACTGCATTGGATGTTGAAATGCTACCGCTGCCGTCGCTGTTTGTTTCAATTACATATTCGCCGCCCCACGGATCATTTAAATCAGCATCCTCCGGTAAAATATTTGTATGGGCCATACCGTCAATAGAGTCTTCGGCTTCAAGTCCCGCCTTAAGATCTTCTGCGGTAATACCATCTGTCGGGCTTGCAGACATCATTTGGTAGCTTGTAACGGCTGTTTTAAGTGTATCCATTTCTTGTTTTGCCGTAGTAACCTTTGCCTGGTTAATTAAAAACGGCAGACCAAAGAACAATACGCCGACAAGGAACAAAACTACAACCATGTAGATTATAAGTTCCATAATGGAAAAGGCACTTCTTTGTCTTAAATTTACCGAATGTAATGGTTTTTTTAAAGTTGCTGGAATTGCAGCTAAATTGTTGTTTAATGCTAATATCATTATTAAAATCTCCTTTAATTTAAGTTTGTTTTATTTGCCGATTATACCTACAGCACCGTTTTTAAATTCTTTGTTTGAATATGTTCCTGTATTATCACTTCCTTTAGAGTAGATAACAAAACCTGTTTCATCACCTCCTGTTTTTAATGTCTCATAAACAAAATCTCTATCCCAAGCGTCTTTTTCGATTTTGTTTATCCACGGTCCGAAATGAGAGGCATCATTTCCGTCGATATCTTTATCGCCCTCTTTAGTTAGGTCGTCTAAGCTCTTCGGATATTCGCCGATTTCAAACCGATATTGACTTACAGCCGTAGCGTAGTTGGCTGCGGTGGATTTGGTATCTGCAATCTTGGAAATGGTCAGGTATTCATTGGCGCCGTAAAGTGCTATACCAGTCAGCATTATGACGGCAACTGTATATATAACCAGGGTTATCATGTTAAATGCAGGTCGTTTCATATGATTACCTCATTCCTATGCCCTGCGCGCTTTGGGTAAGCGTAAAAATTGGAATATAAATGGAAACATATATTGTTATTACAACAACGCAGGCAATGCCCATAATCGGTGTCGATATTTTTTCCGGCAGTGTTACAAGCGTAGCTAAAAGTTGTTCTTTGTAGTCTTCTGATAGTTCATCAAACGAAGCTGCGGCAACACCTGTCTGCACGATTGAACGAATTACGAAGATAAAATCTTTATCTAAAAGATTATAATGTTTATCTACTTCTTCTACTGCATCTAAAAGCGAGTAGGCATTATTGACTTTTTCCGCGATATCCAAAAGTTCATTTCTGTATCTTGTATTATCTATCGCCATAGCGGTATATCGCAGGGCTTCATATGTTCCTATGCCGTTTTTAAGTAAGATAGAAAGTATCTTACAGATATAGTAATGGGTCATTAGTTTTAAAATTACTTTATATATCGGCATTTTTAAAAGGAATGTATCAACTTTTTCTTTATAATTTCTCATTACATATTTATAAAGAATGATTAAACCTACTAAAATGAACGGTAAAATCCAGATGTAATACACGGCAAAATCGCCAAACGCCAGTAAAATTTTTGTTATAAGCGGTAAATCAGCATTAAGGCTGTCGAACAGACTCTTCATTTTACCGAGCATGTAAATTGCAACTATCATGAGGATGATTAATCCGGCAAGCATTATTTTTACCGTAAACATATTGGATTTTATTTTTCTTGCTATATCGGTTTTTTGTTTCAAATAATATACGATTTCGTCCAAAATCGTATTCATATTCGTTGTTTCACCGATTTTAATCATCTCAATAATGAAATTCGGTACAATCTGCTGTTTTATAATTGCCTCAGATAAACTACGGCCGGAATTGAGTTCATTAATTATGTTTTTAAGATACGGCTTCATTATTTCATGGTTGGACTCTAAATATTCTTCAAGTGCCTTATCCATAGGAATGCCGGCTCTTTGATAACGCCTTAGAACTCTGAAAAATTTCAGTAAATCAATATCATTTGGCACAGTCCGCTTTTTTATGTGCAGAAATATCAATACTGAATTTACTATTTCAAGTAGTATCTGTTTCATGTTTCCTCCTATAAATTTTTTATGATATTGTCTACGGCATTTTTATTGCCGATCTGATTGTAAAGCTCATTTAGACTTGTTTTGCCTGCCATTACATAACTAAGTCCCTTTTCCCACATGGAAACGAATTTATTCTTTTTAAGAGCTGCCTGTATCTCACGCATGGAGCTTGTATGATACAGAATATCTTTTAAATCCGTATTGAAAAATACGTACTCCACAACGGCAATTCTTGTTATATAGCCTGTATGATTGCAGTGGGTACAGGCATCTCTTTCTTCTTTCGTTCCTATTTGCTTTAAATCAATTTTTGAAAGCATATCGTATTCTTCTTTGTCAAGCAGAATCTTGTCCGATTCGGACAAGTTGTATTTTCTGCTGCAATAAGGACAAAGTATCCCGATAAGACGCTGACTGCTTATAAGATTTAGCTGGTTTAAAAGAGAGACTTTAGATACACCCAAGTCCAAAAGACGGGAAATTGCCGTTATACAGTCATTGGCGTGAAGCGTCGTAAAAACCTGGTGCCCTGTTGCACCGGCTTGAATTACTGTTTCAGCATCCATCCTGTCGCGAATTTCGTTATATAATATAATTTCCGGATCTTGACGCAGTATTACTTTTAAGGCTGTCTGAGCGTCCAGATTGGTATTTTTATCTTCTGACTCGTGAATTTGCACCTGGCAGTAATTGTTGTTGTAAATTTCTACCGGATCTTCTATCGTTACAACCGTTTTCTCGTAGTCAGCATTTTGATACACGTAGTTAATCTGTGCATGCAGTGTTGTTGTTTTACCGCTACCAGTCGGCCCCGTTATGATAAATAATCCCGTCGGACAGATTTTAAGCTGCCTTTGAATATTTCTAATATCTTTTTCACTGTATCCGATATCATAAAGCGTTTTTTGCTTACTTAAAAACTGCTGAAGACGAAGCACTACTTTTTCCATGCCGCTCACCATCGGCATAGTAGAGATACGCACGTCAACGTCTATGCCGTTTCTGTCTTTTGTAAGAAATGAACCTTTATTCGGCATGTTTTTTCGCAAAGTATCGGAACTTGCTGATGTATCAAGACGTTTTATTGCCATAGATATTCGCGGTATTTCACTTTCTGTAAAAGCATAGTCGTTCGAGTGATTTACGTTTTTACCGTTTATACGGTAAAGAATTCGAATTACATAATGCCCATTTTCCCTATATGGCAGAAAATGAATATCGGAGGCGCCGAACTCTATGGCATCGGCTATAATGTTTTTTACCTTGTTTAAAATAGGCGCTGTATCTTCCGTCGTATCTTGCGCTTCATAAACATTTTGTCTTTTAGCAAGGTCTACTTCATAGTAATGTTTCAGTGCCTCTTGAATGTTATAGTCGTCTGTTAACACAAGATATATCGTTATATTCGAATTGAAAATATCCTCAATTTCATTTTGCTTTAACAGACTTTCTGTCATACAAGCTATATAAAGTACATTATTTCTTAATTCAAAAGGAACAATGCCGTACTTTTTAGCATTTTGCTCTGAAATAAAATCTAAAATATTTTTAGGAATGCTCATCTTAACAAGAGATTTATCTAAAAACTTTCCTCTTTCGCGCATTTCCTCTTTTAAGCTCTCATCTGTTATAATCATTTATTCACATTCACCTTCTCACTTGTTTCATCCGCCGGCTGCATTAAATTTTCAAGAAGCTTATCCTCTTTTTTTATGCCATTTAGAAGTTGACTGTCCATGCCGTCATTTACGATATACGGTGTGATGGTTATGAATACTTCCGTATTGGATTTATTTTTCGTATGATATTCAAAAAGTTTACCCAGCAGCGGCAGTTTTCTTAAAAGCGGGATGCCGGAGATTGTATCAAAGTCTTCTTTACTCATAAGACCGCCGATAACGAAAGTCTGGCCAGATTTTAAATGCGCTACGGTTTTAGCCTCCCTGCTTGCTATCTGTGGCGCCTGCATACCGCCTTGTTCAATGTAGCGGACAATATTTTTTATTTCCGCTTCAATATTTAAACTTACAATACCGCTGGCTTTATCTATAGCAGGTTTTATTTTCAATGTGCTGCCGACATCTTGATAGTCAAACGTTATGTTCGTACTTCCGTCTGCTGTATTTTGCTGCGGAATTGGTACGCTGTCGCCCATAAAAAGCTCCGCTTCATAACCGTTTTCTGTTAAAATTACAGGTCTCGACATTACTTTGCCTTTGGAGATGGCTTCGTTGAACTGACTGGTTACGCCAAAAGTAAGTTTTGTACCCCAATTTTGATGTGACAGCGGGTCATCAACATTATGAACATAGCTTGGCATAGAGTAGGTAAATCCGGCATCCAGATCATCTGTATGAGTAGTTTCAATAAGCTGTGCCACAATAAGGCATTGACTTACAGGCTTATCTATGGAAGCGATAAGTCTTCCTGCCTGCATTACTTCATAGCTGTTGCCGGTTACAGTTACAGTAGAATATTGGTCGTTTGATACGATATTGGTATCATCAATTCCCAAGCCTTTGAGTTCCGTAATAAGCTTTTCCTTATCGGCGTAACGTACATTAAAACGCTGCGATGTAAGCATGGTGTCTTCATCTTTTGCGATGCGGTATGTGCTGTTTGTATAAGACCAGTTTAGATTATATGCGGCCGTTAAATATGCTATCGTATCTTCAAGTGTTACTCCTTTAAGCGTTGCATAAACTTTAACATCTGTTAAATCATCATCATCAACGACGAGGATATTGTCGCCGGATATTTTACCGAGTGAATAAAATACTGCTGTAAGCGGCGCCCCCTGCCAGTCAAAATTATATTTTGGTCCGTAAGATACAGGCTCATCTTTAAGTTCTACATCGTCATTTGCTGTAGGAATATACTGATAATCCGTCGGAACTCCTTCACCGTAAAGATTAATCGGAACAGGTGTTTCGTTTATCCTTGTAATTTCTACATTTTTAGCGTTTTGCGGAATGTGTTTATCCTGTTCATATCTTTTCAGTACATCTTCTGCCGTAATTTTAGGAGTATCTTCTTTTTTAAACTGTGCTGCAAAATCCATAGCTTCCTGACTTGGTGCAGCCTGCACAATCGGTGTAAAAATAATACTTAGCGGAAGAGCCGTCAAAACTACTTTATTTGCTATTTTTTTCATAAAATCAATATCCTCACTTTGCTATATTGTATGCAATCTGATTACCGTTAGAAAAAGTAATGCCGCTGCTGTTTATATTGGAAATTGTGCTGCCGTTAAACTTATCTCCTTCTTTTAAAACCTGACCGTCAACAATGGCTATATTCTGCCCGTTTTGATCAGAAGATATGCCCTGTATCTGCGGGCTTTGTTTTGGCAGGCTCATTTTCGGCAAATCTCCGGAAATAGCAGGTATCGGCGGGAGACTTCCCGACGGGTAATTATAATTTAGAATTGCCGGCAGATTAGTGTTTGCCGTATTTACGGTTTTTCCCGCCTTTTGCGGTGCATTATCTACATAAATCGGGCTTTGTTTTGTTACAAACGGATTTTCAAGTCCGGCTAAGTTTATAATTTCATTTTCCGGTTCAGTTTTAATTTGTTTTTGTTTTTTTGCCGCTAAGACGTTTTCTTTCGGACTTTTTATTTTGTTTGTATTATCATCCGGCATATCAAAATATGAAAAATATACTGTACCGACTGCACATAAAAGAAAGACTCCGACTAATATACTTATGGGCAGCAGCATTTTCGATGTCGGTTTTTTGCTGACACTTAAATTTTTTATATAGTCATTTTCATAATCTTCGTCTATGTTTAGTTTCACTTTCTTTTTAAATAGATTTATCATATTCTTCACCACCTATTTTGTATAAATTCTATAGACCATATTTGCCTTTACCTTACCTGTTTCATCAGTATTGGAAAGTTCCAATTCCTGAATGCTCATAAGCGCATCACTTTGATTTGTGAAATTTACAACCGTATTAATCACGTTTTCCCAGTTGCCGGTAAAGGATAAATCATATTCTTTAAAAGAAGATTTTTCCTTTTTGTTGCTTTTAGATGTTTTTTCACTGAACTTATCTAAAAGAAGATTATTCTTGGCCAAATTATTCAATATCCCTGTCTGAATCATGTCAAGGTTTTGCGTTTCGACAGGTCTGTACGCTTCAGAATTTATTTTTCTGGCCAGCTTGTTGTATTCGCCCACTGTGTTTTCCATGTTGGCAATATTGGCTTTAACAACATTGGCATTTTGATAGCTGATACTGAGCTGAAAAAATAATCCTAGCATTACGCAGCCCATCACCGTGCTTATTAAGATATATTTCCAGACCCCTTTTATCTTAGATAATTCTTTTAGCTTCATAATCTACCTACTCTTTCTTCTTATCCGTATTTTTCTTTGTCTCCTTTATATCTTTAGCTATGGATATATCGGCAGAATTTATGCCGGCAGAGGCAGCATTGTCCATTTTTGTAAGTGTTATGCTTTTAAACCTGTCGTTGGATAAGTTAGAGACAAATTCCTGGATTTTTACGGGCTCAGTAGAAACAAGGCTCATTTTTATCCAATCAGAGCTGTTTTTTGCCGTAACGGTATTGTCTATGGAGAGTTTCGTAAATCCCAGTTCATTATTGTTTGGCTTATTAGCAAGTATTTCAGAGATTATAGGACCTACAGGTTCTTGTGATTTTTTCACGTTTTGAATTATGCCGTCTTCTTTTTTCAAAATGGTTATCTGCCTGTTGGCATAATCAAAATCATTTTGCAGTTTATCCGGCACTTCAATGCCACTAAGATAATATACAAATACTGCCTGCACTGTTATTACAAAGGTGAAAAACAAGATTAAAACGCGGGTTATTTTCTTTACGTCCTGCTCAATCTGAATTAGTTTTGTCGTTTCTTTTACGGCATTTGGCAGTACGTTAGCCACCGTAAACTTAATAAATTTTACCGGCGTAACTTCAAATTCTTGTAGAAGTGTGCCGAGCCCTATATAATATTCATCAATTTCTGTCTGTGTGTATTTTTTAAAAATAAGCGAACCATTCGGTCTAAGCTTATATACACGGGAAGACTCGTGGGCAAAAGTTATTTTGGAAACAGAGGATTTTGCACCGATAACATAGATATCCGCACTACCTGTGATATTCTTAAATTTATTTTTAGCGACAGTGTTAACCAGTAGCAGTAAATCGGAAAGATCGTATCCTGACAGATTATTCAAAGCATATTCTTTAGATAAATTCATTTTAAAGAGACCGCCGAGCGGTGAATACATAATTACGCTGGCACTATTTTTATAAAGCTCAAATATATATGCTTCATTTTTAGGCGTATTCTTGTACCTTACAGCGCAAAAACTCATTGGTTCAGCGGATTTAACCAGAAAATCCGCTGCTTTTGCTGCCTGTAACACAGCGTCAATATATTCCTTTTCTATGCTGTATACAGTTTTAAAACTAAATGTATTGCTTTTAAGCGAAAACGGCAGGCTGTAATAATATTTTTCCGTATCAACGGCATTTGCTTTTAGAAATTTATCTATATCCGCCTCTTTTTCGCTATTTGTAGGATAGTAATAATAATCAAGTCTGAATTTATCGTCCGGAAGAACTATATACGCTTCTTTGTCTTTTATAAGTGCAGCTATTTCCATAAAACAACTCGTCAAAGCATCCACGTTCTTACTTGTATAAGCCTCATACATAGACCTGAAAGATATCAGTGATTTAACCTCAAGTTTGTCTTTTTTCTTTTTAGTAGCAACAATCTGCGTTGTATCTTCAAAAATAGTTATGGCAATCATAAAAAGACTCCTTATTCTTCATCGAAAATATTTTTAAACTGCTTTATATGCCGAAATTGAGCGTAAACCATTTTATTGGCGCCGAAAGCTTTCATCTTGCGAATTTTAGCGTCCTTCATTATATCTGCCACAAAACCTATGCCCATACTGTTTATATCTTCCGTTTCCGAAAAATCCAGGTTTACCTCCGTAATACCGTTTGCCAAAGCGTCTCTGTATTCATCCATAATTACAAGATACTCATCAGGGGAAAGCGGTTTTCCTTTCATTTTGATATTAGCCGTATTGTTATTGATTGTTACGTATTTCATATATCATCCCTCTTTTTCTTTTGTGTCCGAATCGGACACATTTTTTAAATTTATAAAGATGGCCGTAATGTCATCTTTTTTATTGTCTTTACTTTTTTGCTCATACTCTAAAAGCTCTGAAAGCCCATCTGTACATAAGATAAGCTCATTTTTATCATTCAGGTTTAGGTATTCCTCTTCAAATTTGGGAGCAGCACTAAAGCCTAAAATATCACTGCAAAGTGAAACTTCTCTATAAGCTTTTTCATTTTTTACATACAGACTCGGTAAGCCAGCGGGAATATAACAAAATCTGCCGCTTTTTATATCAAGTTTAAAAATAATAGCTACAACATAGCTGCCTTTATCTTGATCGGCATCCATTTGATACAAAACTTCCTCATTTACGTTATTCATTACATCAATCAGAGATTTAAATATGCCCTTGTTGTAAAATCTGAAAGCATAGTTAAAAATAGTCTTTATCTTTGCCGTCTGTCGCCATGCTGTTAAATCATGTCCCTTGCAGTCGAATAGATAACCGTAAAGAATATCTTCTTCCAACCAATAATTGAATAAATCACCGGATAAGTTCAAATACGGACTGTAAATATAGTTTACGGATAAATTTTCATTTTCGATGAAATCCGGAAGCGTTGATGCTTGACTTATCTGTGCTCTTTTTACTGACTCTTCAAGCGTCGTATCAAAGCCGGTTTTAAAATTACTGAAAAAATTCATCATTTGCAACTTAAACAATGCTTCATTCATCGGCTCTTCAATAAAAAATTTGATGTTTAACGAAGATAACTGTGTAAAATCTTCTTTTATTTGAGAGGCAGATAGCAGCATGAAAATAGTTAAATCCTTATAAGAGATACTGTCCTTAACCATCATGTCCCGCAAAATCTGGCAAAAAGTTACACCGTTTATTTGCGGCAGAGCATAATCAATAAAAAGCACGGACGGTCTAATTTTGTTATATAATGCCAATCCTTTCAGAAAGTTGTCCGTTGTAAAAATCTTATGCTCGACCGTAATGGATACCAACAAATTCTCAATCTTACTGTTTTTTGGGGAAATAATTAAAATATCCATACATCATATCTCTAACACTCCTATATCCATTTTTTTTAGAAGTGCTTTGTTGGAAAGCTCTTTTACTCTGTAAGGAAAATACACGACAAGATGAACTTTCTCCATTTTGGGCTCTAAAATGACCCTGTCGCAGGCTTGAAGCATTATCCATATTCCCCTGCCGGATGTGCCATCTACAAGAGATGACCAATGTTCTTCATTTTTGGCAAGTTCCATCATTTTTCGCTGGATATCTACAGCCGCTACAGAATATGTATCCGACGAAATAGAAACAATTAGAGCTTTGTTTATATATCTTACGGATATTTCAATTTCGGCCGTATCAAAGGTTTTTTTTGAATATCTTGCGGCATTGAAAACAGCTTCGATTACGGCAGCCATAAAAAAAGCCGTATTATCTTCATTTTTGAAATAATTATTAAAAAATCTGAACATCCTTTTTTGCGGATGGTTCTGATAGCCTGTAAATTTAAATTTATATTTCATACCTATCTACTCACTTTGCGTATTATTTTGAGCTAAACTGTTGAGTTCTTCTTCTATCTGACTGAAAATCTCACCATCATCATAATAAACGGCAGGAACATCGCTATTATACGCTGAGATAATATAAGGCTCTGTCAAACTGTCATAATACGCTTGCAATGTCTCAGCAAGCTCAACATCTCCTATCGTCTGGGCCTGAGCTATTTGCATCCTCAGTTCATCTTTAAGCGCATTGTTACTATCCAGTGCATTTTGAGCCATAAACACATAGCCCTGACTTTCCTTATCTTGCAAATCCGTGCTCAAATCCTGCATATTAAACTCTGCAATAGCTGTATTTGCTTCCTGCATATTAACCTGAGCACTAGCAGGACCTGTAAATGTACATGCAGCCATTAAAATCGCTGCTATCATTTTTGTCTTCAAACTAATCACCTTTCTTAGAATTTGATAAGTAAAATAACTTTGTTTTTTATACTTTTAAGAGGAACACAGCCGAAATATCTGCCGTCATAAGAATTTACGGCCGTTCCCATCGGCAGGAAATATCCTTCTTCTACCGTATGGTCTCCGTAAAACGGTTTGATTTCCCTACCACGTGAGTCTATTGTCGATATTGTTCCGGCGTATTTACCGTTTATCTGAATAAATCTGTCATCAACGGTAAACCGGTCGTTTTCAAGTGCTTTTATTTCTTTTAGTAGACTGTCTTTTGGCATAACGTAACCTCTTTCCACCATAAACGCTTTTACGTCTACCGGCGGATTGAATATCACCATGTCGTCTTTTTCGTATTCTCTGGCAAACATTTTAGGAACAACAAAATATATTCCTTTTGTTACCGATGGAGAGGTGTTTACGGTAAACGGAGTATACGAACACAAGTTGAAGATTAAAAGCACTACCAAAGCAAAAATAGCGCCTATAAATTTTTTATTTCTGTCCATGTTTCCATATTAGCACGAAAGTCGATTTTGAAAGTCTCGATTTTTGAACAAAATGAAAAAAGCCTGTAAGCCTTGATACATAAGGATTTCTAAACTTAAAAACCTTTTTTTGTCCGACAAAAACAAGGAACTTTTTGTCGGTAAATAAAAAAGTAGTCCGATTCGGACTACTTTTTCTGGATATTCTTTTTTTCAATGAGAACATATTTTGAAATCTGAAATATGTCCGATTCGGACTAATTCGATTAATAAAAAGGTACAAACAAAAAAGTTGTCCGATTCGGACAACTTACAAATGATTAATCTGTTCTATTATATTATCTCTAAAACGATAAAGTAACTTCTTTATTTTTCCTTCAGGTATATTGTATCTATGAGAAATGTTACTGATATGCTCAAAAGGATTGTTTATTTTATATAATAAGATATCCTTTTCCGAGTTATCCATTCCATTTATTTCTTCATCAACAATTTTTTGCACTGCCATTAACTTTTTGTCTTTTTTATATAAACTTTTCAGATAATCATAACTCACATCAACATATATATTATTTCTCAATAAATATTTTATCTCGGCTTTTATCTTATTTTGTAATATAAATAACAAATTCAAGGATACCAATAACATATCGTATGAAGTATCCTTGATAAATAAATTATGGACATCACAAAACATTAGCTTTGTTAGACACTGTATCATTTTGTTATTCATAGTTATAATTCCGGATTTACTTATACTCAATGTTAAAGCGATTTTAGACAAGCTGTAACACTGTTCGTATTTCAGCCTTAACAAATTTTGATATTTTGAAGGTAGCATATCGAAAAAATTACTAATTAACTTTATATCATATCGCAGGCATAATTGCTTATAACGGATTTTATAGATTATTATATTTTTCTTGTTTAGCTGTATATATTCATCTTGTTTTAAAAATAACTGTTCTCGTGAACTGACATCAAAAAACAGTGTTATCCTATCTTTAATAATCTCTTCCTTTATAAACAACGTATAAACCTCCAATTTGTTTAAATATGCTTTTCTAATCTTATTATTAATTGATTTATACCATCAGTAGTACATGAATAATCTTCTATCTGCTTCAAAATAGAACTGATTTCATCCTTTTGTTTATTATATTCCTGAAAATCAATGACTCTTTTTTTCATATCCACTAAGATTTGCAATTCTTCTATCTTTAGCAGTTTGATTACTGTACTTTTTATAACATAAAATTTGTTGTAATCTATCTCACTTGTCAGTATAAGTTGTTTCAATTTTACTATTTCAAATGAGATTTTTTCTTTGATTTCACTTAATGTCATTAATATCATTTTGCTATTCTCCTATTCATTAAAAAAATTCTTGTCTATTTTAAAGTATCTGCATATTTTTATAAGATTGCTTTCTGATGGGGTCATTTTATTTGTTTCCCATCGACGGATTGTAGAGCGATTTACAAGTAAATTTTCTGCCAATTCTTCTCTTGTTAAATAATTTTGCTCTCGTAAATACCTTATTTTAGCACCGATTTCACTCATAGATGTATCCCTACAATTCTATAATAAATCTTTTAATTGTTTGGCTGCTGTTTCCAACGTTTCTATTAAACTATTTAAATTCTGTCTGTTTTTTTTACTGTATTTGCAAGCTGAAAATTCAAATGCTATAGCTTTACATTTTGCGTTTATATTCATCTTTAAGCCAGTAACCATATTTTCCAGGTCACTAAATTTACCTTCAGACAGAAGTCTTTTCAATCGTTCGTTTTCTTTAGTCAGATTTTCGACTTCAGTTTTTAACCAGCCATAATCTTTAGGCGGAACCACTTCTATTACCTTTATTACTTTTTCATCTTGTTGCATTTTGTTCACTCATTCCTTTGCTTCAAAAGTATGAAATACTTTAAGTGTAGCCACCGCAATTTCAATTTTATTAAACTTTTTATTTTTGTCATAACCATATATAAATGCCTGTCCTTCATCATTTTGATAAAAACCAGAACCTTTTACATAGGCAAAGCTTCCATTTATTTTATAAAGTGTTCTCGCCCTGAATACCACCTTCTCCACCATCTTTTTCATGATTTTTTCCTTTCAGTTTAGCCGTCAAATCACTGTTACAATTTGCAATCAGCTTTTCCAGATAATCTACAGTCGCCAGTAGCCTTAAACCTTTATCATCGTTTTTTACCTGCTCTACAAGTTTATCTATTTTGTTTTTGTTTTCTTCTAAAATTGAGAGGCAGGTCTCAATGGCCACAACCTCCAGATCTTCATTTTCATTATTTTCCACTATTTTTTCTATCTCTGCTTTTTTTATCTCATTTGAGGCTGTAGCTGTTTTTGCCTGTTCTTTCTTTGTTTTACTGTTATCAGTTTTTTTCTTAGCGGTGGATTTTTTTACAGGAACAGCTTCTTCTTTTGGGCTGTAATCATCTTTCAGATCAGATACATCATAACCTTCTTTTATGGATTTCTTCAGATTTCTGATTTCCATCGTCGATACATCGTCTTTTTTCGAAATTTCTTCATAAGCAATTTTCTGTTCTTCTTTATTTAAGCCGGTTAGTTCACTGGCTTTAGAAAATGTCAGTTTGGAATTTTCATCATCTACAGCATTTTGTATCTCCGGCGATAGTTTATTGTAATCCCAATAACGTTGTAGGTCAGTCTCAGATATTCCAAGTTTTTTAGCTATATAAGACCGTAAACTGCCTTTTTCATTATTTCTTTCCTTTTCTTTTTTCAAGATATCTGTCATAACAGCAATTTCATTGTAACGTGTTTTAAAATCTTTCTCCCTCTGCGTATTTCTGCCAATTATAGCTGCTTTTTCATCATCTTCCGTCTTTATATCATTATTTACAAAGTACGGAACTTTTTTTGTTCTAAGTAGACCTTCTTCAAAAGCTTTAATTGTTGCCAGCTGCCGACGATGCCCGGAAATTATTAAAAGTTCTCCATCTTTTTTTATAACTTCAATAGGATTTTTTACGCCGCCGCTTCTCACTATCTCCGGTATTAGATCATCAACATTGAGTTTGCCATAAATAGCTTCGTTTTCTGGATTAATTTTTAATTTATCCGCTTCAATATAATCGCAAACCAATCTAACCTGTTGTTTAGGCATACTGGATGCCGAAGAAAATACATCTGCCATGTTTATATTCTTTATTGCCATAAAATATCACCTTTCTAAAATGTGTCCAAATCGGACACATTTTTTGTTATGTATGTGGGAAAGAATGTGTCCGATTCGGACACATTCTTATTCCTGTTTTTATTTATCGTAGAGAAGCTCATTAACAAATTTATTGATTTGACGGGAAAACAGACAGTTCGGCGACAATTCCAAAATACTTTTTCCTGTTTCAATGGACTCAATAAACCTCTTGCTTGCTTCGTAATTTGTGGCAAGCTTAATATTCGTTTTAAAAAATTTATATTTGGAAGATGACTTATTATAACTGTTTGTGATGTACTTGTTTAAAAGTGCCCCACGCAGTATAAAGTTATTCTGCGGATCGTATTCATCGTAATCTTCATCATAAAGCTGCCGATCCTGAAGCACGTTGTTGAATTGTTTATCCATCTCATCGACACCACTGTCTGCATAAGCATCCGGATTTGTAACAATAATCACCTGGTTTGTTGCGATAAGTGCATTATAAACCGTAAAGTTGATATCCGGCGCATTATCTATCAGACAAAAGTGATATTCGCCTTCTACGGCTTTCAGTGCGTTTCTAAGGATAAATGTCTTATTTTCCTGGTTGTTTAAATTTATATCCTTATGTTCCATATTAAGCGGCAGCAGTGTCATGTTGCTAGGTAGAACATCAATCTGTCCCTCCTTAAATTTTCGTGCCGGATAAATAGCACGCTTTATATCAAAGTTCTGTTTTAAGAATACATCTGATAAAGTCAATTCTTTATCTTTTAATCCGAAAAACATACTGGCGTTTCCCTGTTTGTCATTGTCTATAAACAATACCTTTGCTCCTGCCGCAGCCAGTGCATATGCAACATTGGTGGAAATAGTAGTCTTGCCGACGCCGCCTTTTAAGTTAATAAAACTGTATGTTATCATTTAAACTCGCTCCTTGAACTATTACTACCTTTTTGATATAATTATTAATACAAAGTAGTTTTGGTAGTAGGTTTTTATTTCGGCTATGGATTTATCCATAGCTTTTTTTTATGCCTTTAAAAATGCTTTGACACAATCATTAGACCACAGACAGTCCGTATTATCGCATTTCATAGTGGAATAACATTCATTGTTTCCTTCGGCTTTCTGAATGCAGTGTATAAGTTCCGCTTTTTTTGCTTTTTTAGGAAGCATAATACCTTTTTCAGCTGCAAATTTTTTGATTTCCTTGATTGTCATTTTTCTAACCTCACTATAAAATTTTTATTTAATATGTCCGAATCGGACATATTTTAAACCTGTTTTTCCGGCGATATATCTACATCCAATTCTTCAGACAGTGCCAAATCTACCTTTTTAAGAAAATCGCTGATACTTATATTCTGCTTATCAGCCAAAATCTGAATTAAAGCAAGATGCATACAGATAATTTTCATATCTTCGCCACCTACCAAAAAACCTACTTCATTGTCATCATATATCACACCTGTGATATATGCGGCAATTTCCTTATTTTTGTTCATTTCTAACATATCCATAGTTTTAGCGATAACTGTATTTTTATTAATCATTTCTCAATGCCTCCTTAACCGTATATCTGCTTAAACTTCGTATCATGCAGTACATTAGGTCAATTTTCTTACCCAGATGTACTGTTTTTTGTTTTGCTCGTCTTTTCAATATAAGGTCATACCCGTTATATACATATATGCCGGCGCCGTAAAATCTTATATCTATATCCTGCTGTACTTGCTCATATACATCTTTTGTTAATACAAGATAATTAAAATCACCGACAAAAGACAACTTGGCACGAGAATAGAAATCGTCTCTTGAAGTTTTTATCTCATAGCAGCGGAATACATTTTTACAGTCCATTGTCATGTAATCCACTCTTTCTGTGCCGTATCCTTCACCGAGTGTTACTTCCAATGCGCCGTAAACACCTACGCCGTCAGCTTTTGTCGCAAGCACAAGAGCCTGTTCTACTTCTTTTGTTAATTCTGTTTTCATAAAATCACCTCACTTCTAAAACGGTATATCCTCATCCGGCGGTATTTCTTCACCGAATTGCATCTGTTCTGCTGTAGCCGCATTATTACCATTAGCAGTTTCAGCAGGCTTCTTACCAACAAATTCAAGCTCATCCATGATAACTTCTGTACTGTATCGTTTACTGCCGTCCTGCGCCGTGTAACTGCTTACTTGAATGCGTCCTGCCATGATAATCTGTCTGCCTTTAGCTAAATGATTTCCGCATATTTCAGCAAGCTTGTTGAAAACAACAATCGGAATAAAATCCGCCTGCTGCTGATCATCTTTACTTATTCTGCGGTTTACGGCAAGGTTAAATCTTGCCACGGCAATTCCTGTTTGCGTATAACGTACTTCCGGATCTTTTGTAAGCCTGCCGGCTAATATTACTTTATTCATCTTTATCTCCTCATTCTTCCGTAAATTTGAACCAGCCGTTTTTAAGAGCCTGTTCACTTAAATTTTTCTGTGCTTCCTTAAAAGTGGTAAATAATATATTTTCCCTCTCTTTTCAGCTTTTCTACATACTTTCCATAGCTCATCTTATGTGCATCGGCTTCTAGTGCCAGCCGTTCCAAATGGGCCATACGTTCTTTCACATCTTTTTCTCTTTTAGCTGCTGCCGTCATAACTATATCCGTTTTTCGTTTTCTACCTTTATTTTCCCGACTCATTTAATAATGCCCCACTTTCTATACTTGTTTTTCTTATTCATCTTCCTGTAATAACACAGCCTGTCATCGCGACAAATACTTACCCATTTATCTATTTCCGGCAGGTAAAGCAGTTGCCGTTCATCCTCATCAAGTCGCTTACCGCATTTCCAACAGCAGTATTTCATATCAATCACATCTTTTCTGCGTGTCCGAATCGGACACATTATGCCGGTCGAACTAAATCTTGAAACCTTACAAAGTCTTTGTGAAAAAATACCTGTACGGTGCCTGTCGGTCCGTTCCTGTGTTTAGCAATAATAACGTCTGTAATATTGCTATTTTCCGTGTCCGGATTGTAATAATCATCTCTGTATAAAAGCATTACAATATCTGCATCCTGCTCCAGTGAACCCGACTCACGTAAATCACTTAGCATAGGCTTTTTATTCTGTCGCGCTTCCACGCTACGGGAAAGTTGGGAAAGAGCAATTATCGGTATATCTAATTCTCTAGCCAGAAGTTTTAGAGAACGGGATATTTCCGAAATTTCCTGGTTTCTATTTTCTCGTTTCGCTGTTTGTATAAGCTGTAAATAATCTATTACGATAAGTTCTATATTTTTTTCTCTTTTCAGTTTTCGAGCTATAGAACGAATTTCCATAACGGATAATCCCACATTATCGTTTATAATTAAATTGGATTTTGCTACATCATCAGCCGTTGCTACAATCTTATTCCACTCTTTATTATCTAATTCTCCGGTTTTAATATTTGCTAGCTTTACGATACCCCATGACGAAATAATTCTTTGCAGTAATTGCGCTGAAGACATTTCCAGAGAAAAAACGGCTACTGATTTTTTCTCTTCTAGCGCAACAAATGAGGCAATATTAAGAGCAAACGCCGTTTTACCCATAGATGGACGGCCGGCTATAATTATAAAATCCGATTTTTTCAAACCTGTAATCATGTGATCGATATCATTAATGCCTGTAGATAAGCCTAATAATTTTCCTTTGTTGTTATAAACATCTTCTATTTGCGTCAGTGCTTCAAGCGTCTGCTCCTGTATACTGGGAATTTTATTGGTTTTACAATTTTGTGTAGCTTGCAAAATATAGGCTTCTGCCTTGTCTGTTAATTCGTCTAAATTACAATCACTGTTACAGGAAAGATAGATAATTTCTTCCGCAGCATGAATTATATTTCGCATCACTGCTTTTTCTTTAACGATTTTAGCATAATGACTTGTATTTGCTGTAGTTGGTACAGTATTTGCAAGCGCTGTTACAAATGCAATACCGCCTACTGTGCCTAACAGCTTTTTTTTAGACAACCTATCTACCACGGTAAGATTATCTATACCGCTTTGTTCATTATGCAATTCTAACATCGTCGAAAAAATTATGCGGTGATTTCTACGATAAAAATCGTCTGTATTTAAAAATTCCACGATATCATCCATAACTTCGTCATTGATTAGAATTGCTCCTAAGACTGCTTCTTCAGCTTCTATGTTATACGGTAACTGTACTGCCCTCATTATTTGTTTTCATTCCTTTCCGAGTAACCAAATTGCAGTGCTTCCAACTGCTTTTGCTTCAACTGCTCAATATCTATATTACTTTTAGACTTATCAAGAGACTGTGCTACGTAGCTATAATTATCTTTACAGGCTATATACAGCCAGCCCATAGGATTTTTTATATTTTCCTTTTTCTGCAAATCATAATTTTTCAGCTGTTTTAAAACAAGCTCTTTAGGAAATTTGTTAAAAACTTTTAACGTAGTGTTATTTATTTCCAATCGTCGCTTCTGAAATTCATGAGACAGATTTATTTTTTCAATACCGTTACATTGTAACGAACTACTACTACTAGTAGTTATATCTATCTCTTTCTCTGTCTCTATCTCTTTCTCTACGTTACATTGTAACGCTACTATTTTTTCAGAATTTTCAACGTTACAATGTAACGTTTTTATGATATTATCCAGCTTCTTTTTGCTATTTATTTTTCCGTTATTTATACTGTTTTTTAGTATAAATATAAATTTTTTATCTATTAAACCTTGTTTTAGATATTCACTTAGAAATTCCAACAGTCTATGTTTCATAACGCGAGCCTGTGATTCACTGGCAGAGCCGAATTCCAACTCTTTTATCAGTAAACCTAACACATTATTACCGTCTTTTACTATTTCAAGCCAGTTACATCGCTCAAAATATGAAATCGTCATGGCTATGTCATCTATTGGTTTATCCAGTACGGCAGCTATTTCATCTTCAATAGAGCCATACAGACCTTTAAACGGTATAAAACCTTCATTGCCTACGTTATCAAGGCTTAGAAGCTGCATCTGCTGAAAACATATTATCTTTTCACTACCACCGGATTGCTTCATTAATTTTCGTATTTCTAATCTGTTATAGAAATCTTTCATAAGTTTTATCCAATATAACTGACCCTTTTTCATTCAAATCACTCAAACTTCAATGGATAATATATCTTTTATATCCTTCCATTCTTCTTTAGTCGGAACTGTAAAGCCGTTTTCAATATCTCGATATCTTTCTTCCGGCATATCCAAAATCTGAGCTAGAGCTTCTATCGGCATTGACAATTCTTCTCTATATCGTTTAATTAATGGCGCATATTTAAAACTATCGCTCATCTTTTCAACTCTTTTTGTTTGTTTTGGTTTTGATTTCGCTACAACTACAGCATTATTAGCACGGTTTCCTTTTTTGTAAGCATCTATTCCTACTGTTAGAAGAATTCTAATCATTTCAGAACGTGATTTGTTAAAGAAAAACTGTTGTTTCATTTCCAATAAACTATTATTTAAATCATCATTTACCGGAAATGTCATTTTTTTATTTAGCGATTTCATTAATATACCTCCAATAATTTTTATTAAGTTCATAACTTCATAACCTATGTATAATTTATCACTACTTCTGAACTTTGTCAAGTTATTATTTTCTTAATTTCTTATCTGGTGAAAATTAAGAAATTCTTATCTTCTTATCTTCGGAAGTTCTTATAAGAAATTCTTATCTTCTTATCTTCGGAAGTTCTTATATTAAGAAGATAAGAAGTTTACATTTTTAAGGTTATGTTATATCATAAGATTATATTAAGGAATTTAGGAGTGATACGTAATGCCTTCCAACAAACCACGTTTTACTGTAGTCTGTGATGAAGAATTATTAAAAAGAATAGATGACTTCCGTTTCGAAAACAGATATACTAGTCGTACTTCAGCTGCCATAGAGTTAATCAATCGAGGATTAGAGGCTGTTGAAAAGGAAGCAGCTATAAAAGATAGTAAATAAAGAAAAAATCCCTTACACTATAGTCGTATAAGGGAATATATACAGCATCTTATTAGGCTATATGTATTGTTTCAGTATATATAGCTTTTTTATTTAGACATCAAAATCTCGGCGTATTTCTTATTATACTTATCTAAAATATTACTATTTGGTGGATTGTAAAAAACAGTCATTGATATATTATCTTCCTTTATAACAATCTTGTTTTTAAAATCATTTGGATTAACGATCTTTTCTTTCATTATTTAACCTCTTAAAATCAAGCAGTTTTTTTAGTATTTAAATCAATTTTTCTCATCCGTTCATTTTCTTTTTGAGCTATTTTCATACCTTTAGCTACTAAAATAATGATATCTTTATTTTGTTCTGATAATTTATTAAAAATTTCTTTCATATCATCTATCTTATTTTTCATTGATAAATCCTCCTTAAATTTTACTAATTATTGATTTCTAATTTCAATATTATACTAATGATTAGTTTTTGTCAACCTTTTACAGGCTATTTCATTGACATTTTTATCAATCATTGATATTATAAGTTTGGAGGTGTAATCATGAATAGTCGAATTCGTGAATTAAGAAAAATACTTAACTTAAACCAAAAAGATTTTGCTCAAAAAATAGGATTAAAGCAAGGTGCTATAAGTTATATGGAGAAAAATGGCTCAACCATTACTGAACAAAATATAAAAAATATATGTTCTCAATTTAATGTAAATGAAAAATGGTTACGCACTGGTTTCGGTGATATATTCATTGAAAATGAAAAAAAATATGATGAACTTTTCAATATATTCGAGAAACTTTCTCCTGTTCTTCAAGATTATCTAATAAAAACAGCTAAAGATCTATTAGATATTCAAGAAAAAAATCAATTAAATAACAATACAAAACAAGTATCCAAGTCTTATAATTTCTCACATAGTGATAATGAACTCACTGTAGAACAAAAGAGAGCTATAGTTAATCGTGAACTTGATGATGAAGAAAAGTCCAAATCCAATACTGATATCAATGCGAAAAGGGAGTTGTCTTAAGTTTCCACTATTATAAATGGTTCAAGAAACCAAAAAAACGACGAACACTATATTAAAATAAGGCATAAAAAAACCACCATAATGCTGGTAACATTACAGTGGTTAGAAGAAGACACAATATCCCCATATCATGTCTTCTATTGGCTGATTAAGCCTAATTTTACACAGTTTATTATATAGTAATCAGCCTTTAATATCAAACTCTATTCTAATATTAGGTTCATTATTGTATAATAAAATTTATATGCAATAATTGACCTTCTATAAAGGAGGTCCTTTTGTGTTTGAAAATAACTTAAAAACAGCGGCGATATACGCTCGCGTTTCTACAACAAGACAAGCTGAAGAAGGTTTTTCTCTTCCCAGCCAAATTGATGCTTGTGTAAGAAAAGCAAAAGAATTAGGTATATCCAATATAATAAAATATGTTGATAATGCATCCGGAACAACATTGGATCGTCCAGCATTGACAATAATGAGAAAAGCTATTCGGGAGAAAAAAATTGATATAATAATTTGTTACGACCAAGATAGATTATCCCGTAATTTAGGTCAACAATTAGTCTTAACTGAAGAAATTGAAAAATATTGTCAAAAACTTATATTTATTTGCGGAGATTATCATAACTCTCCAAATGGTAGATTATTCTATGCTATAAAAGGCGCAATAGCAGAATATGAACGAGAAAAAATAATTGAACGCTGCATACGAGGAAAAAAAGAAAAATATAAGAAAGGAAAAACTTCTAATAGTCACTTGTTTGGATATCAATACAATCCTATTACAGAATTATATGAGATAAATACAGATGAAGCTGTGATTGTTCGTAGGATATTTAAACTTTATATAAATGGTATGAGTTCAAGACAAATTTTACGACAATTTCAAATAGAGAATATTCCTAAATATTTTCAGGGAAAAAATGTTGGCTGGAATGATCCATCCGCTATTATGCGAATTTTAAAAAATGACTCATATACCGGTGTTTTTCATGCATGGAAGCATAATTCTCATAATTCATTGAAGAAAGCTCCTAAGCAAAGATATAAAGATACATCTGAATGGATAAATGTACCTATTCCTGCAATAATTTCAGAAGAAGAATTTATTTTAGCCAATCAGATAATCAAAGAAAACACTGACAGATCTACACGTAATGAAAAAAGAATACATTTGTTATCTAAGATTGCTTATTGTACTTGTGGAAGAAAAATTTATGTACGACCTAACAACAACAAAGACTACTATTATTGTTCATCGAAAAGCTATAAAAAACGTAATGAAATTGATATCCCTTTTTGTCCAATAGCTAAATATATGCCAGCTGATAAAATCGATAACATTTTTTGGGACACTTTAACAAAAATTTGTATTTCAGAAGATACTTTGCAAAAATATATTAACCGTCAGCAAGAAGATAGCAACATAAACGAAATCCAACAACAGTTATTAGATTTAAAAACTTTACTTCAGAAAAAGCAAACTGAACAAGTTTCCATTCTTGAATGGTATTCTAACCAACTAATTGATGAAGATGTTGCAAAATTAAAATTACTGAAGTTAAAAAACATCATTACTGAGTTAAAGTCTCAACAACAAATATTATCTAATAAGTTGAATAATAAAAATAAACCTCAAAAAATATATGATATATTTAAACAAGAACGTAAAATTACATTAGAAGAAAAACGTAATCTTATACGCAAAATTGTTGATAGAGTATATTTGAAACGAACCGATCCTGCAATATCCAGCAATAAATATGATATCGAAGTGGATTTATTTATAATTTTCAAATAGTTTTGCACAGCAAATATTCATTTGTATGTGTGTTACTTTGAACATTGCTTCTGCTACACCACGACAACATTCAACAACAATTTTTCCTT
>ERZ772901.687-NODE-687-length-31338-cov-7.443148_pt1 | contig 31338 bp, 37 predicted proteins | sample MGYA00512123_ERZ772901 | MGnify/ENA primary metagenome ERZ772901 (study PRJEB29015, sample SAMEA2737711) | human gut metagenome | biome: human gut; feature: human-associated habitat; material: faeces | place: China | collected 2012 ...
TATTTTATAAAATAATTATTGCAAAATTTTATAAAATTTGGTAATATTTAATTAAGGTTGAACAAGTTTTATAAAAGGAGGTGAAAAACTTGAGTAGAATTGTTTTAACTTTCAAAAATAACGATAAAGAAAAGGCGATAGAATCTTTTTTAGATAGCAAGGTATCTCCTACTGCCTATATAAAGGAGCTTGTATGGGAGGCTATGAATAACGGAACTATAACAATACCTGTTAAATCAGAAGATCAAAACCAAGAACAAGAATCTGCTAAAAAAAGTAAACCTAAAGTTGGTGGATTTAGATAAGCACATTTAAAATTTAATATTAGAAAATTGGAGGAATGAGTATGAAATTTGTTAGTGTAGGAATAGACTTAGGAAATAGTATGCTAAAAGCTGTAAAAGAAGTTTCAGGAAAAAAGGTTAGGGTTAAAGTTCCTAATAGAATCCAGTATGATAAGGCTATTAATCCTAAAGCAAAAAAGGTTGAGTTTGACGGAAATACAATATTTGTAGGAGTTGGAGAACTTAATAATAATGTTCAAAAGCACTCTAGAAAACATCTTTTAGAACAAACTTTTGTTATGATAAATGAATTATATCCTAATGAATCAGAATTAAAAGTCGATTTACGTTTAGGGCTTCCACCTATACAATATTTTAATGATTCTTATAAAAGTAACTTTGCTAGTATGTTCCCTGTTGGAAAACAATTTGAGTTTACTATTGATGGTATAGCTAAAAAGGTTACTTTTGTATCATTAGAAATTTTTGTAGAAGGATATTCGGCTTTTGTTTCTAATATCGAAAGTATCGGAGATAACAAACAAGATATACTAAGTATAGATGTTGGTGGAGGAACAACTGATATTTGCAGTTTCTCATATGATTATGATGATGAAATGTACTATCCGAATGATACTTTAACTATACCAAAAGGTGTTATAGATTATGGTTTAGAGATAGCAAAACATTTCAATGAAGTAGAAAATGCGGATATATCAAGCAAATATATAGATTCTTTACTTAAAAATAATATTGAAGAAATTGAATATAAAGGTAAGAAATATAAGCTTGAAAATTATTTAAGTTCAATAGATCCTATAGTATACGATACAACAAATAAGATAACAAATAAGTTTGGGGAACTTGATAGATACATAGTAGTAGGTGTTGGTGGAGGTTATAAAACATATAACCGTATAATTAAAGATAGAATAGCATCAGAAATAGAATTAGATGAGGATTCTCAATTCTTCGGAAATGCAGAAGGATATTTAGAACAATAAATCAAAAAAGTCAGTAGCGACCAACTACTGACTTATGAACAACATACAATAGAGTATGCCGTATAACTTAACGATAATATAAGTATACTCTATTGGATAAAAAAATACAATAGAGGAGATATAAAAATGGAACAACTAATAGTAAACGGAATATTAGCATTAGAAAAACTTGAAAAGGAGCATGGTAGATTGGGTGCGATTACTGGAATAGTTATAATATGTATAGCTTCATTAGCAGCAATGGCTATAATAGGTGTTACAACTATAGCATGGCTAAAAGTAGTAAATTGGGCTTTACAACACTTCATAGGATGGACACTATAATATGGAGCAGTTATATTTTGAAATTTTAGAGAATGAATTATACATAAGCAAGACTTGTGAAGAATGTAAAAATAGGTGTAAGGTTTATTGTTTAAGTAAATATGCAACAATATATTGTAATAAATTTAAAAGGCTAGATTAATTCTAGTCTTTTTCTATTGTAAAAAAGGATTAGATGTTTCTTATATAGAAATGTTTCTTATGTATACTAAACTATGAAAGTAGGTGTTACATTGCTTAAGAAACTAAAGAAGGATGATTATAATTGGACTGGTAAATATATCAGAGAATACAATGAAATGGTTTCATATTATGAGAAACAGTTAGAAGAAAAGAATAGGATCATTGAGTCTTTAAGTTTAGAAAATGATAATTTAAGAAAGAACATCAAGTTTCAAGGTAAACAGAAACAAATTTCTGATAAGGATATAGATAAAATAAGAAAATTAAAAAATGAAGGTAAAAGTTATAGTTACATATCGAATGAAACAGGCTGGAGCAAAGCAACTATAAGCAGAGTTATAAATAATAAAAATTATTAAAAAAATAGTATTATTTAACTGAAATATATTGACTCACCGTAACGGTTATGTTATAATATAAATATAGAAAGGGAGGTGAAGAAAGTGGCAAATAGAAGAAAACAAAAGAAAAAAAAGAAGAACACAGAACTTGCGACGGCTCGAATTCTTCTTTTGATAGAAATACTTAGCATAGTAAATACTATACTAGATAAGTTTTTCTAATACTTAGGGGCGAAAGCCCTTAAGTATATAAGTTTTCTTTCATTATACCACAATGTACTATGAACGATACAAATAAATTATTAAAAATATCAATTGCATTAGCAATAGTAAATATAGTTCTACAAATATTTTTATAGGAGATTAAAAATGAGTAAAAAAAGATTAAAAGTAAATTTTAATAAAGGTGGAAATGGTGGAGTTAGTGCAAAACTAACTCTTCCAATAACAATGGTTAGAGAATTAGGAATCGATGAAGAAAATAAGTTCATTGATGTAGTTTGTGAAGATGGCAAAATAACAATTGTTAAATCGGAAACTCAAGAATAGTATAAATATATTATAATAATATGAAAAAATACATTAGAATATATAGTGTTTATTTTTATACGTTTTGTAGTATAATAAAAATATAGAAATAAAAAAGAGAAATTATAATCTAATGGAACAGAGTATGATTTCTATAAATACATGTTTTTATTTATTAGAATCACTCTTATTGCCAGTAAGAGTGATTTTTAATTTATCATAAATAAATGCTCCGATGATGCTAATGATTATAGCATCAGAGTTATTTAATAATAACTTTAAAATTTCCATACTTACACCTCCTTTCTTTCATGAAAGTAGGTGTTTTTTCTTTTGTATAGAAATCATCACTCTTAGATTATAATTTCTCTAAAAATATTATAACATAAAACCATTTACTAAAATAAAATAAATTGTTAACAGTCTTACTAAGCACGTTATTTTCATAAATTAATAAATGAAAAATAAATCTAAACACATACATTATTTTCATAAATTAATAAATGAAAAATAAATCTAAACACATACATTATATTCATTTATTAATTTATGAACAAAAAAATTGATTTTAAAAAGACATAAAAGTATTAATTTTATGCCATATAGTATTTTCAATAGTTTAATAGGTATATGTCAGTTATAAAAGCTGACTCAACAGAAAATACCAACTTATCAACAAAAATATACAACTTATCAACAATAAAATGCAAGTTATCAACAAAATAGTTAATACTTATTATATCTGAAATCTTATTATATTTTTTATAAATTTTGGAAATAAATTTATTGAGGTGATATTATGAACTTAAATTATTTAGCATACGGATTATTAATAGCACCGACTATATTAGTTGTAGCTGGAGTGATATGGTGTTACTTAGTTGCTAATGATTATATATAAAAAGTAGTAGGAAGTGAATCCTACTACTTTTTATACAACTTAAAATAATTTAATTTTTTTCACTTAACTCACTTTATGATTTATTTCTAATAATGTATTTTCTATTAAGTTCATTCTACAATTAATCTCAGAACACAAAAGTCTATTAGTTTCAGATAATTCTTTATTTGTAGCTAATAGTTCCTGATTAGTTATTCTATTCTCTTCTATAGTTATTATTAGTTTTTTTCTTTCTTCTATCTCTTGTGCTTTTGTTTCTTTTTCAATTTCTATTCTTTGATTATCTCTTTTATTTATATACCAGGCGAATACTCCAACCATAGTGATTGGAAATCCAACTGCGTTTATTAATTCAGTTAAAACACTTAATTCCATAAATTTTACTCCTTTTTTAACTTATTTTTGCACAAATATAATAATATCCTATTTGATTTTCTATCAAAGGTATTGTAATCTCTATATCCTCGTCAATAGTTCTCGTACTATTGAATTTTTCATAAAGTTCTGGATAGTCCCTCTTAGATATTGATTGTCCATTAGCTTTTATCCATGTGTGCCCATTTTCTTCTAATACATCACCAGCATCATAAGATAAACTTCTATACTCTCCAATTATTCTTGGATATATATTGGCCACTTTTTCTAATTCAAATCTAGTAATTAATTCAGAAGTTGTTTCATGTCCAACCTTAAAAGGAAACACATAACTTCTATTCGTGTCTGTCATACTTGTACCATTATTAGGGGTGTTACCAACCCAAACATTTGAACTATATCTTGGATCATTGGCGTAAGCCATACCAATATTTCTACCGTTAACATATTTAGAAACAACTGATATTCCGAATCCTACTCGTTGATTAAAAACTTCATTAACTGGTATTCTTATACACTTACACTCTAGCATATCTATATCTTCTACAGTACAGTTTCTATGACCTCCTGGAGCCCTGATAACTCGATTATCATTACTTATAACAAAATATGTAGCACTTACAACATCACCAACTACAGCGTTTTTAATCGGAACTATTAAATGTGTTACAGTTGTTCTATTATCAAATTTAGCAAAGTAATTACATACATATTTAATTGATCCAATTTCATTTCGAAATACTTCAAATCTTCTACTACCAGAATCTTCTACGTTAAAGCTTGCCATTGTAAATGTTCTATTGACTTTAGGACAATAATTTGTAAAAACATTCTCTTTATCAGTTCTAACTACAGTGTCTGGAAGGATGTCATAAATTAGTTTACCGTCTACTAATCTAGGCACTTTATTTCCATTATTAGCTACTTCTGACGAGTTTAATTTTTCATTTAAAGCTTGATTTATCTTTTTTGGATCTCTACCAGAGATAGGTATATTATCAGAATATACAGTAACATTTCCATCAACAGGAGATATTCCATTAACAGTACGAACTCCACCATTAACTTCCGCAGGTAATATATTTGATGGCAATTTACCATTATCACCAACTATAGGTATCTTGTTAGCTTCATTACCAACTTGAGAAATATCTACTTTATTATTTAGAGTGTTTAAACTTACAATATCTCCTAAAACAACAACTCTTCCTATATAATTACTAGTGTTTAAGTTACTGATTGTATGACCTATTGCCGGTAGACTATTTCCTCCAGTTACCCTATTTAAATTTAGACTTCCATGTGGTGAATTCCAAAGCATACCATTTACACCAACGATAAAATAAACATTTTGATCCCACGATTTATTAATAGGTATATTTACAATCCTACTTGCATTAATTTGAGAGTATGTATTTTCGCATACAATACTAGTTGAATTTTGACGGACATACTCTATAACTTCATTTGTATCGGCTTTTACAACTCCGATATTTACACCTGTTGCGACTGTACCAACATTCATAGAACTGCGAACGGCAATAACTATTGAAGTTACATTTTTATTGGCTGGAATAACTTTATTAGCAGTTCCTGAATAAACAGTATCTGAAGTTGTAAAGTCAGTATCGGTAGCATTTGGATTATCTACTGAATAAATATCTCCATTGTGAATGTATGCATCTTGTAATATTGTTTTTCCACTTAAAATGTTATTTTTTGTTTTACTTACACTATCATTACATATGCCAACCAGTTGTTCAAAACTTGTTCTTGATGCGAATATAATAAATCTTCCTGAATAATGGTAGTCCGCTATTTGTAAACTAGTTCCCACAGTAGGTACAGAACCACCGAACGCATTGGATATAGGGTAAGTATCTGTAGCCCATAGCATTTTATCACAGCCAATTAAAAAATAGACTTCCTCATTAAAGCTTCTATTTATATTTATATATATAATTTTTTGAGCGTTTAAATTTGTATTATTATTGTAATATACCGTAGAAGTTTCATTTTCCACGATAATTTCTTTTACAGTATTGTTACTTTTTTTAACAGCTAACGCAACAACATTTCTTACTGTACTTCCCACTTCTAAGCTAGGATCTACTGCCATAGCAATTTTACCGACATTCACACCAGCACTAATTGAAGTTGAAGGAACTCCAAAACATGAACCACCACTACCAATTAACATGTTTGGATTCTTATTTGAAAAAAGTCTTAATATAGAACCTTCAATATGTCCATTTGAAAATATAGTTTCTCCAGAAACATTGTTATGTAAGGTTTTACTAACAAAACTTTTAGTAATTCTTTTCCATAGTTTGTTAGTAAAACTATTCAATTTATTCTTATTTATTAATTTTGTCATATAAAAATAGGGCGGAACTTAGTCCGCCAATATCCTTTCTTAATTAATCACGAAGTCCCTCTATTATTGCATCTATGTCACCATCTGTAACTATAGGTACTGAAGTTTCAACATCTGTAGCTCCTCCGACACCAGTTATTTTTAGTTTTAATTTATCGGCAGCAGCCTCAAGTTCTAGATTTACTGCACCAGTTTTTCCGTTTACAGATAAGACAGAACCATCTTTAGAGTTTAATTCTATAAAAGCATTTGTTAAATTTGTAGTAGCACTATCGTCTTTATTTATACATAAATATTTTTTACCATGATTACTGTCATTACTGTTATTTACAACAACGATGTCCCCATTTTCATATGTTACACTACCTAGACCATTATCTGAAAATTCATTAATTTGGAAATAGTTATTTACAGCAATAGAAGGTAGCATATTTTTATCTAATTTACCAGTACTGTCAAGTTTTACAACCTTATTCGGCATACTAGAAGCTGAAACTTCTTCTTGTTTTACATATAAACCACTATCTGAATTTAATTTATTTATTTTTTCTGATAAAGAACCTATACTCTCTCTTCCTTTCAAATACATTATTGCTGTATTAGCATGTGTATTACTGCCTGCAGCCCAATCTATTGTTGAACCTGGAGTCGTAGGTGGTTGATTACTACTCATATTTATAACATCTGGATGATACTTAGGATCTATATTATTTTCACATACGTTACACTTAGTATTTTGACTTTTAACAATAAAATATACTTCTTCATTAAATCCTTCGTTGATAGGTATTATTACGCACTTTCTCGTAGTACCATTGTCATTGAAACTTTGTACATTTACTCGTATATCATTGCTTCCATTTTGCTGAATTAATTTTTTTACAGTATCTCCGTCTCTTGTTTCACCCTTTTTTATTGCCCATACGTTCCAAGTGGTTGAACTTCCAGTAGCCGCATTGCTATCAACAAGAATAACAAGTTCTGATACATATCCATCCACAAAAGAACCACTTGTAAGACCTCTAAAGCCAAGACTTCTATTGTTACTTGTATTTGTATTCGGATTACCTATATGTCTATTACTTAATATAATAACATTATCCGCCGAAACATCTTGTTTAAATTCATTTTTATCAGTTAATCTTGCGTAGTCTTGTAAATTAATTTCATCTGTAGTATCATCAGTCTTTGTAAATATTAATTTTTTATCATCAGTTAGTCTAGCAGACTTAAAAGTTCCATCATATCTCTTTTTTATTTTTGTCCAAAATCCAGTCGCAAAACGATTTAATTTACTTTGAGTTATTAATTTAGAATCGTTACTTGCGGCTGCTACGTTTACCTCTTCTACTGTTCTTTTTGTTTTAGCCATAATAATTTTCCTCACTTTACATTTATTTATATTTTTTAATTTAGACTGTTTAATATATTGTCTATATCTTTATCCGTCACAAGTGGAATTGCCCCAACTACCGCCGAGCTAACGTTTTTAAACTCATAACTATCTCCATTTGCTGAAATACTAACACTAGTCATAGCATTTACATTAGTTGGGCTACTGCCTCCAGAACCTAATAATAATTCTACTAAATCTAATTCAGTTCCATCATGCGCTAATAAAGTTCCAGACTGTGGATGCATAGAATATCCACTAGGCATAACAACTTTATTTCCTTTTAATAACTCTGAATATTTTAAAATTTCACCTGTTTTAGGATCATAAATTGCATCACTTTTTGGGTGCATTTTTGACATAACATCTTCTGCTCCTTTGTATTCAAGTTTCTTATTTTCTAAATGCAGTTACAAAACCACCATCATATCCTTTAGCAGATAAATTTTTTACTCTTTGCTCAGCTAAATTCTTATCTTTAAATGATCCTGCTATTACTCTGTACCATGTCTTTTCATCTTTTACAAACGCTTCTAAAAATACACCACTAAATCCATCTTTATCTAATTTAGACTTTCTATTAAGTGCATACTCTTTAGTATTAAAACTTCCTGAAATTGCTCTATAGTATACTTCTGAATGAGGTATAGGAGTAGGTGATGGAACTGATATTGATATTTTTTTATTTAAAATTCCTTGAGCTATAGCTTTAGCCATTGACTTAGGATTATATAAATCTATATCGTCTTTATCATCTACAAAACAACATTCAACTAAAAGTGCTGGTGATTTAGTTTTCTTTAAAAAAGCTAAATCTGTTCTTTGCTTTACGCCTCTATTTTTATATCCTAAAGCTTCTATCTCTTTACAGATTCTTACTGCAGCTTCATATGCTGGACCACTCATTTTATAAACTAATACTTCTACTCCACTTGTTTTTCCATCTCCAGATTTATCGCTAACACCACTGTTAAAGTGTATAGATACGTCTAAATCTACAGAATGTGAATTGCATTTAGTAACTATTTTATTAATTACATCGGATACTGAAGTACCATTATCACATGTACAATCATATATATTATTTGTTTGTTGTTTTAATATATTTATCAGTTCATTTTTTACATTTCTATTTCCAGTCGATTCTTTTATAAGTCCAACAGCACCACAAGCTACTTTATTATCAGGGTTATGTCCTGCATGTATGTTTAAATCCATATTATTTTCCCTCCAATACTTTGTCTAATTTATTTTCTATTTTGCTTAATCTTTCATTTAGTTTGTTATTTTCTTCTATTAATTCTTGATTAGCTTTCCACAGCACTGAAAGCGTGTTTAATATATTTACACTTATTTCATCTTCATACAACTTTTCATCTGTTAATGTAGTAATACATTTATTGTAGTTATTTATATTTTTAGTTTTATTATTTTGTATTAATTTGAAACTATCTTCATCTTCGATAACATCAATACTATCTAATATATCAAAAACACTATTAATCTTTTTAGCAGAACGTGAAATGCTTGAACGATACGACATATTAAAGTTTCCAGCATACACGACTCCTCTATCACCACCTGTAGTGACAAAGTGTATACTACTTAATCCAGCCATGAACATTTCGCCAAGCCTTATATAATCACACTCGCGTTGAGTATTTCCACCTTGAGGAAGTAGAATCACCCCTCTATTTAGGTGCAAAGTATCGCCTTTTCCTTTAATGATTCCATTAAATTTTGCATCTCCATTATTGCTTAAAACCCATGCTACAGCTCCACCAACACCAGTTCTACCAGTTGAAGTTCCGCTTACTACAAGGTCATTATGAATATTAGCACCTTTAAATGTTGCAATGCCAGTTTCAAGTATATTCCAATTAACTGAAGTACCTGATTGTATACCTTTTGTGAATGAAGTTATTCCCGTTACAGTTCCACCTGTTAAAGGAAGTCTTTTGCTTATTTCACTATCTTGTTTAGGTTGTTTTCTAACCAACTCATATCCATTCATTTTTTACTCCTTTCTAATATAAAAAAGAGCAATCTTTATCTATTTATAAAGATTACTCTTTTTCATTATTAAGCTAATGCTGCTCTTAATATCTCAAATGTAAAGTGATCATTTTTCAAGAATTGTACTCCACTTGCAGGTGTTATTTTAGCTGTTTGAGCATTTCCAAATGTTAAAGTATAATGCTTCGTTGGATGAAGTCTTACTCCACTTAAGTACACTCTTACAATATCTGTAGCACGAACCTCTGCTCCTATAAGTACCTGAGTTGCAGTTGCAGTTGAAACAGTAGCTTCCTTAATATCCATAGTTAAATTAACTGTTGCATTTACATTCGGTAAAGTTATAGTTTTCGTTTGAACACCAGTAACTCTACCCTTTGTATCTGTAGTAATTGAACCTATAGTTGTGAAGGTTCCACCATGATCAGGGCTTTCTGATGCAGTAGTATTTGATCTATTAACTTTTGAAAGTGATGTATTAATTACTGCATTTGATGAACCATCAAATTGAGCCGAACCTGTAGCATCGCCTTGAAGCGTTATAGCTCTTGAATTTTGCAACTTTGTAGCTGTACTTGAATTACCAACAACTCCACCATTAACAGTTAAATTACCACTTATAGTTTGTCCACCTGTTGTATTTATTAATTTTGATGTATCTATACCATCTAGCTTACTCTTATCTTTTGAACTCATTAAACCATTTTGTGAAGTTGTTGCAACTGGTATAGTTGAGAAATCAGCTATTTTTTTCCATGTAGCACTTTCATCATCATATCTATATATTTCATTTGTATCATTTACAGATGCAGTCCAACCTTCTTTTGCATTAGGATATGTTGTTTTTAATGCAGCATAATTAGCAACAGAAGGCTTCCATTGAAGTCCATCTATAGCTGCAATAACCTTATTATCTATATTAGTTATATTTGTTCCCATAGCATCTAAACGACCTTTTAGATTAGGATATTGAGTGATTCCATCATTTCTAGCATTTGTTACTTCATTAACCGTATTATCATGTGTTGCTTGTTTTCTAATTAATTTAATTGCATCCATTTTTAATCCTCCTATGCCTATTTAAATTTTATTACCTCAAAATAAATTTGTATATTTTCATTCCATGTTCCATCTACACACGTAATTGTTTTCAGTTGTTTATTAAGTGTATATGCTACATTTTCAACCATTTTTGCACCTGATATATATACATTTAATTCATCTTCAATTGAATTGTAGTCATCAATAGGAACAACTATAGATTTTGTTGGTTGAGTTAATATCGTTGTTTCCGTTAATTTTTTATATGTAGTAAGAGTTGTCCCGCCTCCACCATCTAATTTATCAATTCTTGTTTTCAACTCATTTATTGCATTTACAATAATCTTTTCATTAGTTCTTAAATGATTAATATTTCCAACTTCATTAGTATATTGACTAACTAATAAATAATCATTTAATTTCACAAGTATATTTCCAAGTGCTGATTGAACATTATTAGCTCCAAGTATATTCGATGTTAAAGTTACATTATTAGCTCCAATTGTAGGATTATTATATTCTGTACTATGAGCTCTTCTAAATGTACATAATAGAACTTGATCACCATTTTTAAATGTCTTATCGCCTATAGTTGTTATAGTCTTAGCACTAGAATTTAATGTAAAATCTATTCCTTTTATTTGCTTTACACCACTTAAATATACTTCTACATCATTATTAGCTTCATACTCATTCCAACTTGAAAAGGATATTGTCTTATTATCCTGGCTTACATTTATAACATGATGTAACATTACAATAGTGTTTAAATTCTTTAGTTCTAATAATAATTGCTCTACTTTTAAAATACTTTCTAGCAGTCCTTTATAATCGCTATTTGATTCAATAGCACCTTTATTCGCATGAAGTGATTCTAAACAATTGATATAAAAAAACTTAGAACTAAATATTTCTCCATTTTGCATTATCACAAGTTCAACTATTATATTTCCAACTGATGATAATGTATTAGCATCAACAGGTATGGTTATATATTTTTCACTTCCAGTTGTAACTTCACAAGATATAAAAACTTCTGTATCGTCAGGCTTTCTAAATATAGCTTTAAATGATAAATCTTTATCTGATATATCAAACTCTTGACCTTTGCTGTATAGTCTTGCTTTTATAAAACGAGATTTAGTGTCATATTGCTTCATATTTATTTTAGGAATAAATTCATTATCTGATAGATCCAAATCTATCTCATGAGCAAAATTTTTAAAATTTATCAAAAATACACATCTCCTTTCTATCAAAATAAAAATGAGCAATCAAATCCGTTAATAAATCGAATTTATTGCTCATTTTTTATAACTTTATAAAAAGTCTTATTTCTTTCTTCTTCATATCCTTTACGTTTAGCAGTTACAACATATTTAAACGTGAAATCTTTTCTATCTGATTCAACTATAAAATAATCTTTAGTTTGTTCTTTTATTCTATAATCTCCCCAGCCTTGTTTTATAACTTCTACTGTATAATTTAAATCTAAGTTAACACTTTCTTTAAATATATTATCTAATAAAATTACTCTTTCATAAGATCCTGTACTAGTTTCTTCTACTGTAAATACTTCCATACTTCTATCTGTTAGATAAGATTCACAATCTTCAACTGAATAATATAAAACATCACCATATTTTTCTGTTGATTGAACACAGTTTTTATTACCATTTACAGTAAAGTTTCCATTGATGTGTAAACCTAAATCTGATTGAATTGTATTCGCAGTAGTTGTATATAAAATATCATTATTTCCTTTCCAGAATGTGAATCCATTTGGAGAGCAAGAGAAGTATTTTCTACCATTGCTACCAAAAAATGTTTCATCTTCTGATATTAAACTATATCTATTACTAGTTTTTGTATTATATAAATTTAATTCATTTTTATCAAGGAGTAGCCTATTATTAACAGAGTCCGTTTCTCTTATAATAAATTTATTTTTAAGTTTGATTACAAAATTATTGTTATCAGAGTTATATATTGAGTTTATATTATGTCCAAACCATAACTGGCTACCTTTAAATTCAGTTTCTTCAAATATAGTAATTGGAATAGATGTAATATTATCTATATTGTCTTTATCAAATCTCATATAACTGTAAAAAGAATTATTTTTTTCATATGCAAGAGATAAGTAACTGTTAGTTTTATTAGCTAAAACTATTCCAGGAATATTTTCATTACTGTTCAGTCTTGATGAATAAACTTGTCCAATAACATCATCTCCATCCCAATTATAGAATTTCATAGCTGTTCCGGACAGTTCTATTGCATTTTTACCTTTATATTTAGTTATAATACCATTTGAGCCACTAAGATCTATTTGTAAACTTCCATCTTTGTTTTGAATTAATATAGCACTTAATATACCTGTTGAAATTAAACTTGCATTTATAACTCCATCTATTGTGAATCCATATTGATATGGTCCAGCATATCCTGTTTTAGAAAATCCTAATCCATTTTTATTTAATCTGATTACATTTCTTGCAGCATTTAAATCTTTCTTATCTGCAACTATAATTTCATTTTGACGAGGTATAACATAACTATCATTTACTCCAGCATTGATCATAGATTGAATAACATCTTGTAAGTTATTGTTATTACTATTAGATATAATACTTTGCAACTCTGATAAAATATCACTTGTTGTTATAGATTTCTTAGATATATCATTATTACTTAATTCAATTTCTATAACTTTTTGAGTTAATACATTATATCTCCTACCAATAACCCTAACATGAATATTTATATTATGTTTTTCTTCAAATACAGATACTGTATCACCTAAATATACTCTTTCTGCTTGAATATATTCTTTATACTCTTCAGTTTGTTCTAAATATATAAAGTTAATTCTATAATCTGCTCTTAGTTCATCTATATGTTTTTCAGTAAATTCAAGTTCTGCTCTTCTTATCAATTCTTTTTGAGCTTCAGCTAAAGTATCATAACCTTCATCATTATTATCATCTTTAACTCTTATATCATCATACTTTATTTCTCTAGTTTTTATAGAACTATAATTATTAATTAATTTACTATCAACATATTTACCAGCATAAATTCCATTGTAACCTACTGCTCTTATTCTAGTAACTACATTATCTATATCTGTATTAGCTTCAAATCCAGTTAAATTTTTTCTAGACCTTATTTCTACACCTCTATCTTGCCCTATCTTTTTATTAATAGTAAGATTATATCCTCTTCTTAAGACTTCTCCACCCCATCTATCTAAAAATGATTGATCACAATCATGTATAGCTTGATACACGCTCATTCTTTGATAATATGCAGTAGAAGAATTATCTATATCAGAAAATACTTCTATATCCTTTTTACCGATAGAATTGTTTTTCAAGTCTGTAAGAGCTGCTAATCCACTTGTATTCGTGGGTCTTATATCTTCAATCCACATATCTAATGTTTCAGATATAGTTATTTGTCTAGCAAATATTTCTATTCTATTTTGATATTTAGTTACTTTAGATATTCTGTATATCTCATAATCATAATCTAATAATACTTTTATAATAGATTCTTCTTTAATGTTTTTATAAAGTCCATCACTATCAGTAATGAATGTAGCATCTAGTTCTGAAGTACCATCTATATTCTCATAAGAAACACAACTTATACATATATTATCTAAAATATAATCTCCATTTCCAAAGAGCACATCTCTTTTTAAAGTATTTTTATCATATATACATATTTTTGTACTTACTTTATTTGACATAATAATTACCTATAAATATGCTGTTCTTTTTAGTAACTCTATTTTAGTTACATTTCCAGTCCAGCTTATATTATTAATTCCTTTTGTTAATATTGGAAATCCACCACTCATATCTCTTGATTTACTTTGTTGATTTTTATTTAGACATAATAAAAACTTACTATCTAACTCAACATATTCATCAATATTTTTGATTTGAATAGTTTCAGAGTTTATAGTAAGTTCTATATTTCCACTTCCATATATTTTTAATTTAGGTTTTCCTTTAGCATTTCCCATATAGTATATTTTTTCAGATTTAGTTAATATCATCATCTTATCGTATATATCATACTTAAATGGTTCTAAAGTAAATGTAACCGATATTGTATTGTATTTATCAAAATCTCTACTTATATTATCAACAACAACATTTTTTACTATATAATATCTATTTGGCATAAAACTAAGAATTAATTTATTATCTTTTACATTATATAACCAATCTAGGATTTCTTCTTGATGATCTATAATATTTTTTAAGTTTTTACTCCTAAAAGTTATTGGCAATTCTATAGGAAGATATTCTCCTGTTCTAATTATATATCCATTGACCATTTCTATTGTTTCATTTGCAACCGGTATATTTGCCATATCAGTTATAGCTAGTCCTAAATCTTTGCTAGAGTTGAGGTTATTAAAGACTATATTTGTAATAAATTTATCCATTTTAACACCTCCTAGTATGTGAATTTTGGATTTCTAGTATTATACTTTTCAATTTCATTTGAGTATGGTGCTAATGCTCTTGCAACTTCTCTTCCATCAATATTTAAGGATTGTTTATTATCTTTTATTAGATTATTTTGTACAGTAAGTATATTAATCATAGTCATCATTAAATTTTCAAGTTTAGATGTATCTGTTGAATTAACTGTATTTTTAGAACTATTTCTGCTATTATTTTCATTAGTTGAGGCATTACTTCTTGTATAATTACTAGCGTTAAAGTCAATCCTACTTATTTGCCTTGATACTTCTCTCTTTATCTCACTAATCATCATTTCAGTTGATGCTAAGTTAGTTTTAACTTTAGTTCCTCTTGGGAGATACGCATGATCTCCTTCAAATGATGAGTCTATTGCTAAAGCTCTAGTACCTCGTGGAGCATCTATTAACTCCCATCCTTTTTCATTTACAGTATGTATACCTTCAGGTGCAGAATTTGTACCTATAGCAAACCCTTTACCACTAAATAAATTCCTTAACCTTTGTCCTAAACTATTTATACTTCCACCATCACTAACATTGATTGTAGCTTTTTTGCCATCTAAATCTTTAACTTCTTTTTTTGTATTTTGTAGCTTTTTAATAACTTCATCAGCATTTTCACCAATCTTCATTGGATTGCCATTAACATCTAATATAGCCTGTTTAACTCTCCCAGAGCTATCCTTAACTTCTTCTAATTTACCTATAATCTTTCCGCTTGCATCGACTATATTATTTTTAGTATCTAAATAAGCATTCCTTATAGCAAGATTAGCTACATTAACTCCATCTTGTGTCATTCGCCAGCTAGCAACTTCCTTTTGTAAAGTCTTAGCATCCTCTTTACTCATAGAAGCTATATTATTGCTATTAAGGTCATATAATGCTTTAATTTGCCCAGTCTTTTCATCTATATTAACGTATAAATTATCCCATGTTTTAGTAGTAGTATTATACATTGTATGATAACCATCTTCAGTTATTTTATTTAAGTTCTTATAATGATTTTCCGCCTGTATAAATCTTTCATAGTAAACTTTATCACCATTTGCTAATATTTCACCATTATACTTATTAATTACTCCAACAAGGTTCTCATTTCCACTTATAGCAGCATTATATGAATTATCCCAGTACTGTTGATTTTTTTCTAACTGTTGATTCTTACTTTCTTCTAATCTTGCTATTGTTTCATCTACATACTTCTTATCTTCTTTAGATAGCTTGTCATATCCTTGCATAGATTGAGCTATTAAAGTATCATATTTGGTTTCAATAGCAATTCTTTCTTCTTCATATTGATGATATCTTTGTTGTAAAAGATCAGATGCACCTTGTGCATCTAGTGTTTTTAATCTATTTAAAAACTCTTGTTGAGCATATTCTATTTCATAAGAGTTATTTGCTTGTGCTTCCAATTCAATTTGTTTTATTTTATTATATCTATCCTGAATAGCAGTCATTTCTTCACTAGTTAAAGCTCTACCTTCAGCAAATGCTTTTTTCTCTATATCATTTATTTCATTTCTAAGATTTTCACATTTTTGAAGTTCTTCTGTAGTCCTGTTATTCCACCATTCAGTTAATGCAGCTTCATTTTCATCTATTGTTCCATCAATAGAAAATGCTGAATTTAATCCATCTTGTAATGTTTTGTTTTTAGATTCTATAGCATTTTTTGCACCTTCTAATGCACTATCAACTCTACCTATTAAAGCTTTACCTTCAGATTCAGAAAATACTCCATCTAAGTTCATTTCATGTAATGACATACCAAATTCATGTACATCTGTTGTCATAGATTTTACTTTTTCCTGAAACTCACTTGATATTTTAGTATTAAAATCTGAATATACTAAGCCTAACTCTTCAAGCTCTGCTCTAGACTTAGCAGTACCACTAGTAAGACTTAACATTGCTTTTTCCATGAAACTTAAATCTTCTGATGCTGTTGTTACTTTTGTATTCATAGCATCTTGATATTCATTATATGTATATATTCCAGCACCTAATACACCAATAGCACCTGCAACTAATGGTATATTACTACCTAATAAACTTAATGCTTTTGTAGCTCCACCTATTCCTTTTGTCATTATTGTTGTATATTTTTTTGATGAGCTTAATGTTTTAGATAATTCACCTATACTACCTACAGTTTTACCTATTCCACTTGTGAAACTACCTACAACTTTTAATGCTCCACCTGTAGCTGTTGCAAATAGACCCATTCTTATTATAGCTTGTTGAGTATCTTCGTCTAAACTTCCAAACCATTCTATTAATGCAGTTAAGTGTTCTATTAAATCATTCAAATGTGGAAGTAACTTTTCTCCTACTTGTATGCCTAATCCTTCTAAAGCACTTTTCATCTTTTCAATATTACCTTTTGCATTATCTTGCATAGTTTGTGCCATTTTATCAAGCGAACCATTAGAATTTTCTATTTTTGTTGAAAGCTCTTGTAATGATCCACCACTTTGCCCAACTAATTCTATAAATTGTGATAAATAGTTTTGTCCAGCTATATTCTTAGCGTGGAATGCTTGTTGTTCCTGATCAAGTTCACCAAAAGCCTTATTTAATTGACCTAAAACATTCTCTAATCCTAAGAATTTGCCTTCATTATCAAATACAGATATTCCTAATGCATCTAGTGAGTTAGCCGCTTCCTTTGGTGGCTTTGCTAATCTAGTTAATACTGTTTGTAATGCTCTACCACTTTCACTCAATTATGTTACCGTATAGACTCTTTATCCTATACTTCTTATAGTTTCCTATAAGTTCAGACTATATCTTTACCTTCAACATTACTTGTTAAGGCATCCCATTTTCGTGGATGGATTATTGCTTGCTATAACTCACCATCTAGTCGTTACACCTTCCAATTACTTTTACTAGCTTTCATTGGCTTGGCTCGGTATTACCATATTAAATATTGTTATTTTAAGCATAATAAAAGCACCCTATTAGGATGCTTGTTGATTTTTAATATATATAAATTCATTAACTTGTTCTTTAGTATTATTTTTATATCCATATGTATTATGAAATTCTTTATGACAAGTTTCACATAGTGTTATTCCATTACCAACATTAGTTCTTAATTCTTCATGTTCAGAATAATTTAAGATATGATGTGCTACTAAATTTCCACCTTTATTATCTCCACAACATTGGCAAGTATATTTATCTCTCTCATAAACCTGTCTTCTCCATTCACTATAACCATCAATATTTCTACTCTTAACTCTTTCTGATTCATCTAGTTCAGGATTATAATTTGGATTTCCACTTCCACTAAATAGAGTTTTATAATGTTCATTTCTACATTCATTTGAACAATATAAATATTCATATGTATTTATTTCATATTCTGTCCTTGTTATATCTGTTTGACAATTTGAACACTTAACTATTTTTCTATTGTAATGAATACTGTTAATTCCACTATGAAATAAGCTATAACCCTTATTTTTACATTCTTCAGAACAATAATGTCTTTCCCCATGTTCTAGTTGAGATTTAGTTCTTTCTATTTCCTTGCTACATATAGAACATTCCACTTTATACCTAATCCTTTTAGATTGTGGTTTACAGGATGGGCTACAGTATTTAGCACTTTTCCTTTTTGCCAACCATTCATTTCCACAAGTTTCACACTTGCATAAATGTTTAAGGCTTTGCTTGTTTCTACACTTTTTACATTTATTCTCATATCCATCTTTTACATTTTTAGATTTAGTAAAATTAGATACTTCTAAATTTTCTCCACATGATTTACATATTTTATGTGTCATCATATTAAACTACCTCCTACAGTAATTTTCCTAATATAATAAAAGACAGAAGATACTTAGGATTGTATCGTTCGGGAGCTACCCTATCTGTCCAAACATAATTATAATATATTATGCTTAAAATAACAATATTAACTTAGGTTTCACCGAATTTATGGTATCTCTTTAGAATAAGATTTCTCTTAAACTGGGCTAGTGAATTTAACCCTTATATCCTGCATTGGCTAATACCCCTAAAGCAGCAGACAATTCATTAGTATTTATACCTAATGTCTTTGCCATACCACCTGTTTCAATAAATGCTTCCATTAAGGAATCTATATTTGTGTTAGTTAATGTAGATGTTTTTGCTACTTGGTCTAAGTATTTATCTAAGTAACCAACTTCTAGCCCAAGTGCTGACATAGAATCTGTGACCAAATCGCTTGTTCTTGCGAGTTCTAGATTTCCAGCCTCACTCAATCTTAAAACTGGCTCTAATGCAGTAAGCATAGTTTGAGTATCCCATCCGGCTAACAATTATGTTATCGTAGGTGTTCTTTTAATCACCCACTTCTATATATTTCTATATAGTTCAGACTATATCTTCATCTTCACCATTATGTGTTAAGATGTTCGGCGCTCGTGTCCCTATTATTGCCTGTCATGGCTCAAGGATTAGTCGTTACACCTTTCAACTACTTTTACTGACTTTCGTTGGCTTGGCTCGGTATTGTCGTATTTAATATGTTGAATTTTAAGTATAATAAAAGCACCCTAATTAGGATGCTTGTTGATTTTTATTATATATAAATTGCTTAAAATTCAACATATTAAACGTAGATTTTTTCCGAATTCACCGAATATTTTTTGAAAAGTATTTCTACTTAACCGACCTTAGTTAAAAAGCCATATACCCTAGAGCATCTGCTGCTTGAGTAGCACTTTTAGAAGTTGACTTCCCCATCTCTTTAGCTTTTTCTTCTAATAACTTTAAATCATCACCAGTTGCACCTGAAATTGCCTGTACATTAGACATAGCTGACTCAAAGTCAACACTAACCTTAGTAGCATATCCTGCGAATGCTACAATTGGAGCAGATAGTCCTATCATAGCATTTCCAGCACTATTTATCTTTTGGCCTGTACTATCTAGCTTAGAACCTAAATTTTCTAATTTTTCACCTGCTTCAGCTAGTTCTTTTTTCATTTTATTTGTATCAAAGTTATTGATAGCATTATTAGTATTATTAATTTCTTCCGTCAACAATTCTAGCTGTGCTTCAGTTTCTTTTACACCATTTTCAGCATTCTTAAGTTGATTTCTATATGTATTTAACTGCTTTTCTGCTTTTTGTATTGATTCAGTATTTTCATCTTCACTAGCTTTAAGTTTTTCTAACTCTTGTGTTTTCTTAGTAATACCTTGTCTAGCAGTTTCCATTTGCTTTTTATATGCTTCTAGCTTTGATGTTTGAACAGTCATTTTCTGTTCTAATAAACTTAATTTCTTTTTAAGGCTATCTAAATTATTATCAAATCCTTTGCTACTTTTAGATGCTAAGTTATATTGAGTATCTAATGACTTAAGTTCTTTATTTAAAGCTCTAATCTGTGTTGTAGCACCTTTATCCTGTACACCTAGCGTAACCAGTAATTCCTCATTAGCCATTTTAACACCTACTTTTATATAACTTTTAATACTTCAGTATTTTCTTTAAATGTATTTTTACTATTTTTACCTTGATTTTTATATAAATCATTATGAATATTTATTTGAGATATAACTTTTCTTAAAGTTGAGCTCCAAAACTCTCGTTCTTGTCTATTTAAAATAGTTGTATACACATAATAAAGCCAATCTATATCTATTTCTTTACTTTCCTTTTTTGTTTTTGTTGAACTTTTTTTTTATTGTTACTTACTTGTGGCATGGAAGCACTTATTAACTGTATTACATCTAACGTATGACTTAATAAAAGTCCAATAATATCAAATTCAAATAATTTTTCACCTATTGGAACTTCTGGATTATCTTTTGGTCTAATACTTGAAGCCATGAAATACAGTAATGCTTTATCATCATATTTATTAATCAAATGAATAGCATTTAAAAAACCCATGCCTGATAATTCTTGAAATAAATTAATTGAATTCATGTCAAAACACATAATATATTTTTTATTTTCTAGAATAATCTCTATATATTTTTTATTTTCTAGAATAATCTCTTTGCTTTTCTTAGTTAAGTTTCCCATTAAATTATTCCTTTCTATGAATTAAGCCAGCAAAACGCTGGCTATAATTAATTATTCTGTTGGTTTTTTAGCTTTAAATTGAACTTTTGTAAAGAATTCATTAAACTTTTTATTAACTTCACCAGTATCTGATGATGTTTGTGGTAGTGTTGAAGAATCCATAACAAATTTTAAAACACCAGTTAAGTCTACATCAACCCCACTATTAGACTTAGTCTTAATTTTACCTGTCATAGGAACAGCTTGACCTGATAAACTATCTCCAACAAAATTAAATGAATCTGTTTTAGTTTCACCATTTTCATTATCTTTAGTTAATTTACAGTTATAATATACAATTCTATCTTTTGAACCATCAGAATAATTTTTCTCAAATAAAATTGCTACTTGTGGAGCAACAGCAGTTGTTTTATATTCTAATTCACCAGTAGCATGACGTTGACCTGTTAATTCAGCTTCAATGGCTCTTGTTATATTAGAAAACTCTAAAGATAAATCAGCTCCAACTAATTCTTTTATATATATATTTCTTAAGTTGTCTGCATAATTTGAACCTTCTGCATATGTTTCAGTTATAGATAATGTTTCTAATCCTTTTATCGACTTTGGATCATCAAAAGCATTATTAGTTATGTTGAATACAGCATAATGTGCATTTGATATTCCAGTTGCTTTTTTACTCATATTTTATACCTTCTTTCTTTAAAATCTTAATTATGTAAAACTATTGCAAAAGTAATTGCAGTACAAAAAAAGCCAGTATCATTTGCAACTGTAGATGCTACTGACTTTCTCATAAATCCTGCTTTTTGCATAGCTATAATTATATCTTTTTTATTTTTTTCTATATTAGATTTACAATATAGATTAATCATAACTATATATTTTGTTGCCTTTTCTTCATTATCTGCACTCCAAGATGGTGTAGCTGTATAATTATATACAATACACTCATTTTTATCAGATAATCTAGTTATAAAGTAGTTAGGTAGACTCATATCACTTAAAGCATTTTTCACTAATGTACTTATCATTTCATCGTTTCCCTAATTTCTTTTCTTATTTCTTCTTTTAGTTCTTTTAATACACCTTGTTCTAAATTTTCTATTGCATTTGTAAACCAAAACTGATACATATTAGTATATATAGAAGTAGGAAAGCCCATCATGAATTGATGATAACCATAATGGTGGAAATATAGTTGTTTCCATTCATCCCAAGGAGCAGAATCATTTTTTAATCCAATTTCAACAAAATAATTTCCATTTCTATATTCTCTTGAGTCTACTTTTCCTATATAGTTATATCCTTTATTAGAAAACTTACTTGCTTCATTTCTTAGTCCTGATTCAACTGTTTTAGCTACTTTATTTACAGATTCTTTAGCTTTTAAATTAGATAATTTATTTAATTTATTAGTTAATGAGTTCATTCCTTTTAAAGTTATAGCCATTATTCCCATCCTCCAATATTTATTTGGATATACTTATTTTCTTCTCTTATATTAGACATACTAGCTATCTTATACAGTTTATTATTGTATAAGACTTTATACTTGTTAGTATCTTCAACATCAAAGTTATTTAAGTGTTTAGGAAATCTAGCTGTAATAGTTTTTGTAATAGATGATCTATCTCCATCTTCAACATCCTTGTTATATGAAGTATTTTTTCTAATTCTACCTTTTGTAGTCCAAATAGTTGTCCAACTTTCAGTAGGTATATTATCATCATCTATACTCTTTTTTAATTCTTGTATTTCAAATCTACTCTTAAAATCGCCAGGATTGATTGTGTACATAATCTATAATAAATTAAATGAATGCATATTTAATATACTTTCAACTATTACATTTAAAGGAACTCCATTATTACTATCTAACATAAACTGCCTTGTATCATACATATCACTACACAAGCATAAAAGAGCTATAGTTAAATCTTCATATTTATCTAATTTTTCATCATCACTTATGCCTGTTCTATTCTTAATAACATGTTTACTTGAATCTAATAATAATTGAACTGTTTTATCTTTTTCTTCAGGTGCATTAATATAATCTTTAATCATTTCTAAAGTAATTTCAGATATTTTCATAAAATCACTCCTTTGTATAATAAAGACTCTTCATTTTTTGAAGAGTCTTTTTAAATATTTATTAGTTAGCAGTCGCAAGAACTACTAAAGCTTCTCCTAAAGCTCTTTTTATGTCAAATCTCATAGTGCCTTTTATTGCTATACCATCCTTTAACCAAGCATGTTCAGTTGAAGATTTTATAGTAAAGTTTTGTCTTAATCCTAATATTAAAGCCTTATTTAAATCTCCAAAGAATGCTATTGACTTATGTCCATTATTTTTAGCTTCTGTTAAGCTCGTTACATAATCAGATATTACCACTGGTCTTCCTAATAACATTGGTGTAGGTTTTCCACCAAATGGAACTTGTGTAAAGTCTGTATACAGTAATGGTCTTCCATTTGCATCTACAGCTTCATTTAATACTCCTGCTAATTGTGTAGATATTACCCATGTTCCATTTTTAGCATACTTTCTTGGTAAGGCATTGTACATTTTCATTAATTCTTTAAATCCAACATTTTCTGTATCAGCTTTTGGATGAGTTACTTTTATAGCTCCACTTTGCACTGTTCCATCTGAATCTTTAACAAATGAATTTAAGCCTTGAACATTAGCATCACCAGTAACCATTAATTTATCTAATGTATTACCTGCACTTTCTCCATATTGCTCTAATAATTCTGACATTATATCATATCCAGTATCAGCTAAAGCTTCTTCAGATATTACAGATATATTTCCGTATTTGTGAGCAGCTAATTGAATTGGGTCAAAGTCTATTTCTTTTTCTGCATAATTAGCTAATTCCTTAACATTAGCAAATTCGGTTATCTTAGTCTTTTGTACAGGCATTTGATGTAATGCTGATCCAAAATTTTCTTTTCTTACATAAGTATATAATTCTGATATATCAGTAGCTTTCTTTAATATAGCATTTGAAAATGTAGTTTTAGATATATTACCTATTGATTTTCCATTACCACCAGGAACATTTGGTGTACCCATAGCTTGTCTTTCTTCTATTTTAAAATTAGTTATATCTAATTCTTTTTCATTTTCTATTGCTTTTCTAATTTCTTCATTTTGCATTTCTATGGTTTTCAACTCATATCCTCCTTCTGCTCTCTTCTCTTCTGATTTATCGAATTCTTTAATATATTCTTTATCAGAAATTAACTTATTTAAGCCTTTGATTTCTTTCTTGATTTCTTCAACTCTAGCATCTTCTTCAGAAGTATATGCTCTAGTTTCTGACTCAGTCTTATTAACAATGCCTTCCATTTCTTCTTCTAATTTATTTATCTTTTCTTTTATTGCTTTCATACTTACATTTACTCCTTTATATATTTTTAAAAAGTTTTCTGAATCAAAAATAGCTGATAAATTATTTTTTTCATCAGCTTTATCCTCATCTTCTAATTTTTCTGAAAATGCTCTTATTTCTATATCCTTTTTATTTTCTTCTCTATGTTCTATATTTACTATAGAACCAAAATATGCAGGTGTAGTCTTACTATCTAGCAAACTAACTTCTATTAATCTTATTTCTTGTAATGTCCTTAATTTTAAACCATTATCCCAATTTCTAAAATTGTCTTTTATAACTTGAAAACCATAGCTAAAACCACTAAATCCACCATTTTCATATGCTTTTCTAACTTCTTCATGATTTACAGTCGCATCTATCCTTAAACCTACATTATCTTCAGTTAATTTTAAATTTCCTTCATCTAGTGAACCTAAATTGATATTGTGATTATGATTTAATAAAAACTTTACATTAGAACCACTATTTAATGCTCTTGTAAAGCATCTTGGCTCAACTCTTTCTACAAATTTAATTCCTTTACTCTTAATAACTCTGCTCGGTTTATCAGTTATATTAACATAACCTGTAATATGTAAGCTACCATTATCAAGTTGCCTTATTTCCATCACTATCTATTGCCTTTCTATTATTATCATTATTCTGAACTTGTCCAGTATTTGGAACATAATACTCTTTAGTCGAAGGATTAAATAAGACATGACCTAGAGACATTTTTATTACATCTAATCCATCAAGATTTTCATAATTTTCCATAAATCTGCATTCATTTTGAGTTAATACGCCACTTTCAATAGCTGCTTTATAGGTTTCAAATCTTTCTTTAGCACTTCCTTTTAATAGGTCTTTTGTTTCAAATCCAAAGAAATAACCATTGTCCTTTTCCTCTTCTAGAAGTAACGATTTATTTAATGCAGTTTCTAACTGACTTAGTATAGGGTAAATAGTAGATTTTATAAAGTTATTATATTGATCATTATTAGCTGTTCCATCTAATATATTACTTGGTACTTTAATCATATTTAATATGTCTTTATCATTTGCTTGTCTTGTATTTAATATTTCAAGTTCTGCTGATGTTTGCGAAAGTTCTTGGAAATCTAATCCTTCATTAAGAATTATTGCTGATGAATTATTAGCACTATAAAGCTTACTCCATGCCTGTTTCAAATTATTCATAGCTTCTTCAGTAAGTCTTTTACTACTCTTTAATACACCACGCTTAATACCACCTTGTGCCATATTTTTACTTGAAAAACTCAATGTATTATATGATAACTTTATTAAATCATTATTTTCTTCTAGTATTCCTTTTCCAGTAACTCCATCTGTTGTATTTTGAGCTACTATAATAAAATCATCTGTATCATAGTATTTTCCATCTACATTAATTTTGCTTTTTTTAAAAATTATATCTGAATCTGATATTACAGAAACTCTTGACGGAACTACGTAATGTAAAGATTTTATTTTATTTCTATATTTATTTATATATGTGTATCCATTTCCACTTAAAATAAAATCTCTTACCATAGATTGTTTCATTTGAAAACTATTTAGCATATCACCAGTATCATCGTTTAACATTTTAAGCCTATAGTCTTCTATCGTTTCTACTTTTCCTGAAGTTTCTTTATACAATTTAATTTCTAAAGATGATACTAAATCTGATATATAACTTACTCCAGATTTTAAGGAAGGTATTTGTAAAGCCATATTTCTAGTAATATAAGATGTTTCATCTTCTTCATTTAATATACTAGATAAATTTTCATAATTTACTCGCTCAAATGCAATATCTTTTTTCTTAAATAATTTTGAAAAATCCATTTTATCTACTCCTTTCTAGCAAGTTTGAACTGCCCACGATTCCTCTTCACCTATTACAACTACTTGTTGCAATAAATAAAGTGCATTTACCATTGACATTACCATGTCTATTTTCCCATTACTTTTCTTTTTATTAAGATATTTATTAAGATTCGTATCTTCTGTTTGAACACAGTTTGTAAAGTTAATTTCTAGTAATTTATTTTCATTGTAAACAAACTTTTTATTAAGAATATATTCCTTTAGCCATTTAATCGGACTATGTAATACACTTGAATGTTGTCTTACTTCTACTAGATCATAATGTTCTTTTAAATCTTCTCTTGTAGAGTTCATATCTCTCAAATCATATCCGATGGATACTATATTTACGCCATATTTATCTTCTATAGACATAATAAAATCCCTTACAAAGTTGTAAGAGATAGTATCTTCACCACAATCAAAGCAGTTTCCTAGTTCAATTTCATTATTATAATTAACTTTCTCTTTAGTAGATTTCTCTGATACTCTTTCAGTTGGTATAAATGCCCATGATTTGGCTAGTATTTTATCATTATAATAGTCATAACTAACCATAGATACTGCTGTATTATCATCACTACTTGCTAAATCTATGCCTAAATATACATCTCTTCCAGTCCAATCTATTTCTTCATCTGATTTACATGCCTTTATTTGCTCAGAATTTATATACCCTTCTGTTCCTTGCGATTTATATTGAATATTATTATGTTTACAAAGATAATTTTCTCTTTTACTTTCATACTCAATTGCCATAGCTCTTTTTTTAATTATCGATTTAAATATATCGTTATTATTAATTGAAACAGGATTAGATTGATATATAACATTATCATCAGTTCTCCAATTAACTCTTATTTCTTCGTCAGGTTCATATAATAATGCAAAGTATCTTCTATCATCTGTCATTCCATCTAATGTTTTCTTTGCTATATCTATCTCTGTAAGCATAACATTATTATCGTTTGGATATTGAGTACTAATTACAATACCTAACTTATCTTTTAGAGTTATTTGAGAAGATCTCATTGCCTCCAATGGATAATCAGGTAGCAATCCAGCTTCATCTATATTAAATACTGCTGCTAATTTACCATCTAGGCTATCATTACTATATGCTAGAGGTGTATATTCACTCTCAGTAATATTACACTTAATAATATCATTATTTATTTTGAACTTTTTTTTCAATGCTGGACTACATTTTATAATTTTTCCTACTGCAAGTTTTAACTCGCAAGATAATTTATAGTTTGGTGCAACACTAAAAAATCTACTAAATTCAGGTTCAATAATTAAACAAATAATAAATATTATACCTGCTGTAAAAGTTTTAAAGTTTTTTCTTGAAATCTCTAATAGTCCTGTTTCATAATATCTGCTATTATTTTCTCTATATCTTGTACATAAAACTGCTATTATAAAGAACCATTGGTAATCTTCTAAGCTATCATACATTGAAAGTCTTGTATCTGGATGTACCATAAGTTCAAGTATTGTACATATTAAATCAAAGTCTGATTCATCAATATAGGCTTCATCATCTAAACCATCTACAATATCTATCCAATGCTTAGCTTGTTTCTTTACATATCGACCTACTTTATTATCTTCGTTGTTAATACACCAAATGGCATATTTATAAGCCTTCGATTCTTTTATCATTTTCTATTTTTCAATGCCTTTAATAATGGATCTTCTTCTGCTTGTTTATTTTTCATATCGATAACAGAAAGTTTAGCACGATCAGCAGGACTTAAACCTAATCTAATACTATTACTTAAATACATAGCATGAAAATCTTTGTAAATATTGACTGAAGGATTTTTATAAAACTTCCCATTATCATCTGTAAGAACAGTTCCATGTTTTCTTATAAATTCATTAGCATCATTCATACTAATAATACAGAATACAGTAGACTTTATAATTTCAATATCTAAATCATTTAATATATCACTACTTTTTAGATGCTTTACTATAAACTTATACAAATCTTTTTCTCTTTTAGTAACTAAATCAGAGGGACATCTATAAACTAATTTACCAACACCTTTATATTTTTTTTCAGCTTCTTCTCTAGCTTGTTTCTCTGCTTTAGTTAGTTTTGAACTTCCACATAAAGCTACAGGTTTAGCTGGTCTACCAGCCATAAATTATCACCCCTTCCAACTAAATTATGTGAAAAAAGTCATTTTCCGAATTTTTTACGAAGAATGGAGGCCAGGTACTCGTGAAAAATATTATAAATCACACCCTATTTACCCCAGGGGGATACCTATCCTATCTTCCCACATTCTCTTCATCTCTTTTAATTCTTCTTGAACTAATTTCTTATTATCTTTGTATAATTCATGAATTAATTTATGCTTTTCCTTGCTTAATCCAATTAAATTTTCTTTTTCATAAGCTAAAGCTTCATCTTCTAATATCTCAACTATATGATGTACATCTGTAGCTTTTACTATCTTTCCTTCTTTGTATAAAGTATATAAACATATATGATTACAATCCTCTAACACCTGCCATCTAGTAACTCTCCATTTATTGCCACCATATATATCGCTATCAACTCTGCCTTTATTTTTCTCTAGCCTTCGTTTCTTCTTAGCATCACAGATATGATCCTTACTATGTACTCTCATACATACAGAGCAAGATATTAATCTAGCCATAATATTTCTCCTATTGCAATAAAAAAGGCAAGTCAGTTTATTACAATATATAATCAACTTAACTTGCCTTTTTTATTTAGCTTATTATTTTGTTATATCAGTTTTTTAAAGAGGTACATCTAATTATGCGTTTAGTGAATATCACATCTTTCGACACTACTATATTACCTTATTTTTATATGTAGTTTCCAGTCCATTTTTTCGTCATTTTTCCGTCACTTTTCCGTCATTTTTTCGTCATTTTTCCGTCATATTTAGCTACTTTTTTACTGATTCCATTCCATATTTCATAAAAGCTATTTCTTTTAATGCCCAGCGTTCGTATCTTCTAACTGTACTTTCTGTTAGATTTAATTTTTCTGCTACAAATTCATATGCTTCAAATTTATTATATCTATTATTATAAACATATCTAGTTTCAATAACTTTCTTTGATACATCCTCTAATCTATCTAATATGTTTTCAAATCGCTCCCTATCACTTTCTAAATCTTCTATTTCATTAGATAGTTTTTCAATTTCTTGTTCTCTTTCTAAAATTAAATCATCTATGCCTTTTATATTTCTTGTTGTACTATTACCTGTCAGTCCTCTAGCTCTTCTACCTTCTAAGTCTTTACTTAGGATCTCTAAGTCTTTTTTTAGTGCATCTAGTCTTTTAACCTTATTACCCTCTTCTTCAACATATATCATTGCTTTTGCTATGTAGTCATTTTTAATATCCATCAAACGTTCCCCCTTTAAGTTGTTATAATTTAATATATTTTTCTATCGTTTCTTTAGCTTCTTCAAATCCATTACAGACTACAGCTTTATATCCTTGCTCATTCAGTTTATTAATCCATTCTCTTTGTTCTTTGCTAGTTCTTCCGTTTCCATATTTCATTTCTATGTATAAACCATGATAATTTTTTCGAGGAACTGGAAGGCATAAGTCAGGAACTCCCTTTTTTAAACCTTCTCTTTTCAGCTTCTTACCTTGATAATTACTTCTTTTACCTTCGTTAGGTATATGGTATATAAGTGATAACTCTGGATATATGCAGACATTTATATTACACCAATCTATTAATGCCATTTGTTCTGTAGATTCGCTTCTTTTCATATTTCTATACATTTTTAATTTTCTACCTTTTCTATTTTTAAGAATCTAAATTCTTCATTTATTTTTTCTACTTCTATCTTACAACTTCCTAAAATTTTGCCTAGTTCATGACAGAACTCTGTTCTATTCTTTTCTAATTCTTCAAATTCATCTATATTTATACTCATACTTACACATATGAATTCTTGTTTTTTATATTCTTTTATGCAATTTAAGATACTTTCCAATTTTATGTTCATTTTCTTCCTCCATCTTTGTACCTACTAGGAATATATTAATTTTAATTATTTATTTAATAAGTGAGTTATGCAAATCTGTATCATGCCTACTAATATCCCTACGAAGTATGTTGAATGATCAAACCTTCTATTTATCTTAGTTAATATGCCTACACCTGCCATCGCCACTGCAAAATTTATTATAAATTCAAGCATAACTACTGTTCACTACCTCCTATTTCCATAAAAACTTTATTTTAACAGATTTATTAGTCTAGTATAAACCAAGTCATATCTTTTTCTATTATAATATCTATAGGTGTGCCACTTTCTTCAACCATAATACCATATGAATTAAATACTATATATTCGTTCTCATCCCAAGACACACATCTTATCTTTTTACCTTTTTCAAGCTGTTCAAATGCTTTGCTAGTAGTAACCACTTTCATAGTTTCCTCCTATTTATCTAAAAGTTTTATTTTAATGACATTTCTGCTACTTTAAGTCTAGTATCCTTTATAACTTCTTCTACTTTATCTATTGTTATATAGCATATATCTTCATTTTCAACTAAGTATTTAGCTTTGTATTTAAGCATATCTAAACTACCATACGTATAATGCGTTCTAGTATCTCCTGCAAACACACCATATTGCCATCTTAAAACATATTTATTTTTCATACCTTATTCTCCTAAATATAAAAGTGCGTTTATAATACTCAAAAAGCCATTTAAAACTAAAATATTCATATTATTATAATTAA
>ERZ772901.692-NODE-692-length-31158-cov-29.443558_pt1 | contig 31158 bp, 26 predicted proteins | sample MGYA00512123_ERZ772901 | MGnify/ENA primary metagenome ERZ772901 (study PRJEB29015, sample SAMEA2737711) | human gut metagenome | biome: human gut; feature: human-associated habitat; material: faeces | place: China | collected 2012 ...
ATGATTTCCAAATTATATTGACAAGATTAAATGCTGTGATAAAATGAAAACGATTTCCAAATTGAAGGGAGGAGGTCAGTATGGCAAAAGCACCATATAAAACAAAACAAATGACCGAAATACTTACCTTCCTGAAATCGGTACAGGGAAGACATGTTACCGTGAATGAAATCTGCGATTTTTTCAGGGAAAAAGGGATTTCCGTCGGAACCACGACCATTTACCGTCATCTGGAGAAGATGGTGAAAGAAGGTCTGGCCGCGAAGTATGTAATAGACGGTTCGAGCAGTGCCTGTTTTGAATATATCGGAGATCATGGGGAAGAACATGAAAACTGCTATCATTGTAAATGTGAGAAATGTGGAAAGCTGATCCATTTACAGTGCAATGAGATAGAAAGCTTAAAACAGCATATGCAGCAGCATCATGATTTTCAGATGGATCCGCATCGTACTGTGTTTTACGGAATCTGCGGTGAATGCAGTAAGAAAGAATAAATAAAATTTATTAACAGATGAAATCTGGGAAAGGAGAAGGAGATGGATACAGGAAAGAAAAAAAGTATGGCAGCGGTTATATGTATTTTTCTTATATTTGTAACCTTTGCTTCTCTTTTTTATGTTGCCAGAGAGGAAGATCATAACTGTACGGGAAAGGACTGCCCGATCTGTGCCTGCGTTCATCAGGCAAAGCAGGTCCTTCGGAATCTGGGAACAACACCTGCAGTAGGATTTTTTGTCAGTCCGGTGATCTTTATCGCAGAAACTGTTATTTTGCCGGGGTTCTGGATCATTTTGTCGATTTCGTTAGTTCATCAAAAGGTAAGATTAAATGATTGAATAAAACTTTTTATAAAGCAGAAAGGGTATGAAAAGTCATACCTTTCCTTTGGATATGATGAGCATGTATGGCTGTCTGTAAAAAATGCAGAAGTGCTGAGTAAGGCAATTGCAGACGCGCTGGAAAAAGCAGACCCGGATCATAAGAATATTTATCAGGAGAATGCATCTGCATACAGTGAAAAGCTGAAAGACCCGGATGCTAAGTACCAGGAAGTTGTTGATGGCGCGTCACAAAAAACACTGCTGTTTGGCGATCGTTTTCCATTCCGTTATCTGGTAGATGATTACGGATTAAGCTATTATGCTGCACTTGTCGGATGAAGATTATCCGGAACAGGAAACAGAAATTATCGTTCAGGGAACGTTCGAGACATATAAAGAACCAAATGATGAGACTTTGTATTGCAGGATCACAGATGCGGATATGCAGATAAAAAAATAAGAAGAGAAAAGATGGATCATGAAGGAATACGGGAAAAAGATTAGCAGATATTTGATGAAAAACAAAAAAGGAAGATTTTATTGTGTGGCAGGTGTGTTATATCTGCTGGCAATTTTGTTTGTCATGAATGATGCCTGGCTGTATCAGACACCGATCGTGAAAGTGACAAAAGTAGTGACAATTGTAGAAGGGAAAAGCAAAAGTACACGTGGAACAGAAGAAACGAAATATAAGCAGAGTCTTTATGGCAAAATCATAAACGGAGAAGACAAAGGAAAAGAAGTCCGGATTGCCAATGAATACACAACAACAGAAATGGCTGACCAAAAATACCATAAAGGTGACCGGGTGTTTTATAAGGGATCATCGATCATTGGAGTAAAGCGGGATACGATGCTGGTTGTTATGCTTGGCTTCCTTGCACTTCTGCTCCTTGGGATTGCCGGACGGCAGGGCGGTTTGACGATCATAACAGCAATGATGAATATCCTGATTTTTGTGATCGGTTTCTGGACGGCGGATGACACATCGGAAATTCTGAGTGTATGTAGCAGACTGATCCTTTTTTTTGCAGTGGTAACGCTTGTTGGATTAAATGGAATCCACAGGAAAACTTTTGCCGCATTATTGACAACACTATGTGTCCTGCTTATGATCATGGGGATATTTGATCTTGTTATGCAGCATATGGAAGAACTGGATTATTCGACGATGGAATATCTGGGCAGTATTGATAATCCGGATGAAATTTTCCATGCAGAGATCCTGTTGTCAGGACTCGGTGCCATCATGGATGTGGCGGTTGCCATATCGGTGGCTTTAAGCGAGATTGTTGAGCAGAAACCGGAAGTAAAATTTGTGGAACTTTTCCGTTCGGGCAGAGAGATCGGATATGACATTATGGGAACAATGATCAATGTGCTGTTGTTTGTGTTTGGCTGCGGTCTGATCCCTACATGTTTGATCCGGATGAACAATGAGGTGCGTTTTGTTACCATTGTAAAATTGCATATTCCATGTGAATTATGCCGTTTCTTTGTAGAAAGTATCGGAATTGTACTGGCGATCCCAGTGTCTATTTTCATAACAGCAGTTATGATGAAACTATCTGTGAAAAAGAGGGAAAAAAGATGTTGTGTAGAGTACAATCGTATGAATTTTGTTCTACTTTAGCAAATGAAATGTTAAATAAGAGTTGAAATTAACAATTTAAATGATATAAACATATGAAAAAGGCAACTAAAATCGCATTTGGAGCAGTCGCAGTATTGGCTGTCAGTGCAGGGGTGGCAGGGGTTACTACTTATACTCTTATGCAGTCTAGACAAGACAAAAATTTGTCTTTTTATGATGAATTCCAGACAGCGTCTAATGTGCGCTATGCAGCTTTGGATGCAACTAGCATGCAGCCGATTGATTTGACTAAAGCGGCAGAAAGTTCTTTGAACTCTGTTGTACATATTATGTCTGTACAGAGAAGTAAAGTGAAAACAATACAGAGTCAGCCTGATATATTTGATTTCTTCTTCGGTGATGGGCGCGGACGTCAGCAGCAGGTGCAAACTCCTGAACAGCGTGGATTTGGTTCGGGTGTAATTATTTCGAAGGATGGTTATATTGTAACCAATAATCACGTAATTGATGGAGCTGATGAAATTTCTGTCAAGTTGCACGACGGTCGTGAAATGAAAGGACGTGTAATTGGTACAGACCCGACTACCGATTTAGCATTGGTTAAAATAGAAGGTGATGATTTTCCTGCCATACCGGTTGGTGATTCTGAACGCTTGAAAGTTGGAGAATGGGTACTGGCTGTAGGTAATCCATTTAATTTGGGTTCTACAGTAACTGCTGGTATTGTCAGTGCTAAGGCTCGTGGACTTGGTGCTAATGGTGTAGAGTCGTTTATCCAGACTGATGCTGCCATTAATCAGGGAAACAGTGGTGGTGCGTTGGTTAATGCTAATGGAGAATTGGTAGGTATTAATGCTATGTTGGTATCTCCTACTGGAGCTTATTCGGGTTATGGATTTGCTATTCCTACAAGCATTATGACAAAGGTTGTTACAGACCTGAAGCAATACGGTACAGTACAACGTGCTCTGTTGGGTATTGCAGGACGAAACATGGGTGATGAAACTTATCCGGATGAAATCCGTAAGGAACAGAAAGAGCTGGGCATCAACGATGGTGTACAGGTTGTTGAAGTGACAGAAGGTGGTTCGGTAGATGGCGTTTTGGAAAAGAACGACGTTATAATGGAATTGAACGGAAAGAAAGTGAAGACCATGGCCGAATTACAAGGATCACTGGCTAAATATCGTCCGGGTGATAAGATTAAATTGAAAGTATGGCGTGATAAGAAAGAAAAGACTTTCACTGTAACACTGAAAAATGCTCAAGGTAATACTAAGATTGTAAAGAATGCTGATATGGAATTACTGGGAGCTGCCTTCCGTGAAGTGCCTGCCGAATTGAAGAAACAACTGAATTTAGGTTATGGTGTTCAGGTAACAGGAGTAAGTGAAGGCAGAATGGCAGATTCTGGTATCCGTAAAGGATTTATCATACTGAAAGCTAACGGAAAACAACTGAAAACAGTGCAGGATCTGGAAGAAGTTATGAAAGCGGCTTCTCAATCTCCTGATCAGGTATTGTTTATGGTAGGTATATATCCGTCAGGAAAACGTGCCAACTATGCAGTAGATTTATCACAGAATTAAGTATAATAAACAGGTATTGTTTTTGAAGTAAAAAGATATGTTTGAAAAGTCCGAAGGGTTTACTCTTCGGACTTTTGCTTTTTGCTACCTCGACATTGCGTTTTGGTTTATATTGGAGTGGAATGTATACCTAAAGCTAGGTATTTTGTGCTAAAAGCCTTTCTCTGGGTAAAAAAAGAGAGGATATTTAGAACGGTGTCTCTTTTTTTGCTACTTTTGCACAGATTTTGGCTGCATGTGCCGAATGACGCGGCGGCGGCTTAAACGAAGATAATAACTAAAACATAAAGCATGATACACAAAGTATTAATCGCTAACCGTGGCGAAATTGCTGTGCGCGTGATGCGTTCTTGCCGTGAAATGGGCATTCGTACCGTGGCAGTCTTTTCGGAAGCTGATAGAACGGCACGCCACGTACTTTATGCAGATGAGGCTTGCCTGATTGGTCCGGCAGCATCTCGTGAAAGCTATCTGAATATTGATAAAATTATCATGGCGGCTAAGCGCCATGGAGTGGATGCAATTCATCCGGGATATGGTTTCTTATCGGAAAACTCCGAGTTTGCACGTCGTTGTCGTGAAGAAGGAATCATTTTTATCGGTCCTGATCCTGAAACAATGGATGCGATGGGCGATAAGATTTCTGCACGTAAACACATGATTGCTGCGGGAGTGCCGGTGGTTCCTGGTACGGAACAGCCTTTGCAGAGTGTAGAGGAAGCAAAAGAAATCTGTAATCGTATCGGTTATCCGGTTATGCTGAAGGCTTCTATGGGAGGCGGTGGTAAAGGTATGCGCCTTATTCATAGTGAGTCTGAAGTGGAAGAAGCTTATAATACAGCTCGTTCGGAATCAATGTCATCATTTGGTGATGATACAGTTTATCTGGAGAAATTTGTAGAGGAACCGCATCATATTGAATTCCAGATTTTAGGAGATAATTATGGTAATGCGGTACATCTGTTCGAACGCGAATGTTCTATTCAGCGTCGTAACCAGAAGATTGTAGAAGAAACTCCGTCTCCGTTTGTTACTCCTGAATTACGCCAGAAAATGGGTGAGGCTGCTGTAGCGGCTGCCAAGGCTGTAAATTATAAGGGAGCAGGAACAATTGAATTCCTTGTTGACAAACACCGCAATTTCTATTTCCTTGAAATGAATACTCGTCTTCAGGTAGAACATCCTATTACAGAAGAAGTTGTAGGTGTTGACTTGGTAAAGGAACAGCTCCGTATTGCAAACAATGTGCCTCTTCATTTCAAACAGGAAGATCTGAAGCAGCGTGGTCATGCTATCGAATGTCGTATTTGCGCAGAGGACTCTGAAAATAACTTTATGCCTTCACCGGGAGTTATCCGTCAGTTGATGGAACCCAACGGTATCGGTGTTCGTATCGATAGCTATGTATACGAAAGTTATGAAATTCCTATTTATTATGACCCGATGATCGGTAAGCTGATTGTATGGGCTACTACTCGTGAATTTGCTATCGAACGTATGCGCCGTGTGCTTTACGAATACAAGATTACCGGCTTGAAAACAAATATCGGTTATTTGCGTCACATCATGAATGTACCTGATTTTGTAGAAGGTCATTATAATACCTTGTTTATACCAAAGCATCAGGATATGTTGCGTGAATGGGCTGGTCAGAAGGAAGAAGAAACTGAAAATATTGCTATGATTGCAGCATACATCGACTATCTGATGAATCTGGAAGAGAATAATTCTGGCTCTTCAGACAATCGTCCTATCAGTCGTTGGCGTGAGTTCGGATTGAAAAAAGGTGTATTGCGAATTTAAAGAAGATATTTATGGAAATACATATAGGTGATAGAGTTGCTGACGTTACGTTGGTTAGCAAGGAAGGCAATAAAGTACAGTTGACTATCGACGGTGTTCCTTACGATGTTGATATTGTAATGGCAGAAAACGGTAGTTGTTCTATTTTGCATGAAGGAAAATCGTATAATGCAGAACTGATCCGTAAAGAAGGCGGAAAGAGTTATACGGTAAATGCTCATTACCAGTCATATAATATTGATATTATAGATTCGCAGGCAAAATACCTTCGCATGCGTAAGGGAGCTGATGAGAAACAGCAGGATAAGATTGTTTCTCCTATGCCGGGTAAAGTGGTTAAGATTCCAGTAAAGGCTGGCGACCGCTTGCAGGCTGGTGATATCGTGGTTGTGATAGAAGCCATGAAGATGCAGAGTAATTACAAAGTAAACAGCGAATGTGTTGTAAAAGAAATCTTCGTAAATGAAGGTGACTCTGTAAACAGTAACCAGGTTATCATGACACTGGATGTAATTAAAGAGGAGGATTAAATTTATGACAACAGCAGAACAATATAAAAAATTTGAGGAGCTGGATAAACTGGCTGCTCAGGGTGGAGGAGTAGAGCGTGTTGAAAAGCAACATGCCAATGGTCATATGACTGCTCGCGAACGTATTGATATGTTGCTCGATAAAGGTACGTTCAATGAAATTGATAAGTTTGTGGTTCATCACTGTACTGATTTCGGTATGGAGAAGAAACATATTCCTGGTGACGGTATCGTTTGTGGATATGGTAAAATTGATGGACGTTTAGTATATGTTTATGCTTACGACTTTACCGTATATGGTGGAACACTTAGTGCTACCGGTGCACAGAAGATTGTAAAGGTACAGCAACTGGCATTGAAAAACGGTGCTCCGGTAATTGCTTTGAATGACTCGGGTGGCGCACGTATTCAGGAAGGTGTGGGAAGTATTTCCGGATATGCTTCAATTTTCTATCAGAATACTATTGCATCAGGTGTTATCCCTCAGATTTCAGCAATTCTTGGTCCGTGTGCAGGAGGTGCTTGTTACTCTCCGGCATTGACAGACTTTATCTTCATGGTAAAGGAAAAGAGTCACATGTTTATCACTGGTCCGGATGTAGTAAAGGCTGTTACTCATGAAGAAGTTGATAAGGAAGAATTAGGTGGTGCATATACTCATAGCAGTAAGAGTGGTGTTACTCACTTCCTTTGTGAAACAGAAGAAGAAACTTTGATGAGCATTCGTGAGCTGCTGAGTTTCTTGCCTTCTAACAACATGGAAGATGCTCCTTCTATTCCTTGTACAGATGATATCCGTCGTGCAGAAGAATCACTGATGACAGTTATTCCTGACGACCCGAACATGCCATATGATATCAAAAACATCATCGAACCGATAGTCGACAATCATTATTTCTTTGAGGTTATGCCTCACTTTGCAAAGAATATTGTAGTCGGTTTTGCTCGTTTGGGTGGACGTTCTGTAGGTATCGTTGCCAATCAGCCGGCATATCTGGCAGGTGTGCTTGATATTGACGCTTCTGACAAGGCTTCTCGTTTCATCCGTTTCTGCGACTGTTTCAATATTCCTATTGTAACATTCGAAGATGTACCGGGTTTCTTGCCAGGATGTACACAGGAACACAATGGTATTATCCGTCACGGTGCAAAGATTGTATACGCTTATGCAGAAGCTACTGTTCCTAAAATAACAGTAATTACACGTAAGGCTTACGGAGGTGCATACATCGTTATGAATAGTAAACCTATTGGTGCTGATGTGAACTTCTCTTATCCTACAGCTGAAATTGCTGTAATGGGAGCAGACGGTGCTGTGAATATTCTGTATCGTAAAGCTACGCCGGAAGAAAAAGCTAAGGCTGTAGAAGAATACAAGGAGAAATTCTCTAATCCGTATCGTGCAGCTGAACAGGGCTATATCGATGAAATCATTCTTCCGAAAGATACTCGTTATAAACTGATTCAGGCACTTGAAATGACTCAGAATAAGAGTGTAAGCAATCCTCCAAAGAAACACGGTAACATGCCTTTGTAATTGATTTGAAGGAAATAATATAAATTTAGCCATCTCAACCTAATCCGTTGGGATGGCTTTTTTGTTTTAATTCCATATAACTTCATGATATAGCACAACTGTTGTGTTTTTTATTGAGTTTTATTTGTTTTTTAAGCAGAGTGTATCGTTTGCAAGGCAACAGAAGTTTGTTGAATATAATTCTTAAAATAATATTAAGTAGTACTTAAACACCTTTGAAAGCATAGCGGTCAGTTCGAGGTTTCCTCTTTTTATATCGATTTTTTTGTATCTTTGAAGCGATAATTATTTAAGCTATTAGTATATGATGAAAAAATGGATAATGATGGCAGCATTATTGGGCTGTCTGTTTGCCGGAGTCTCTACAGTAGAAGCACAGGAAGTTACTCCTGATGAAGTAGGATATATAGTTAAAGTGGGTGATGAAGCTCCCGATTTTGAAATGACTTTGACCGACGGTCAGAAAGTAAAATTATCTTCTTTGCGTGGAAAAGTTGTGATGCTTCAGTTTACAGCAAGCTGGTGTGGGGTTTGCCGTAAAGAAATGCCTTTTATCGAGAAGGATATCTGGCAGAAACATAAAGATAATGCTTCATTTGCGCTTTATGGAGTAGACCGTGATGAACCTTTGGAAAAGGTTAAAGCTTTTGCAAAGCAGACGAAAGTAACATATCCGCTTGGACTTGATCCGGGAGCAGATATCTTTGCTAAATATGCGGTTCGTAACGCTGGTATTACCCGCAACGTGTTAATCGACAAGACTGGCAAGATTGTGATGATGACACGTTTATATAACGAGGAAGAGTTCTCTGCTTTGTGTAAGAAAATAGATGAACTGCTGAAATGATGCGGCTTAAGTATACATTACTCATCCTATGCTGTCTGGTCGTTCTTCCTGGGTTTTCTCGTAAGAAAAAGACTTCGGGATATGAACCTCTATTTGGAAAATCACAGGCAGCCTACCAGATTACTTCCAGTTCATTAAAAGGAGCTACCTTCTATTTGGTCAGCGGTCATGGAGGACCAGATCCGGGATGCATCGGCAAGTATAGAGGAAAGGAGCTGCACGAAGATGAATATGCCTATGATATTGTTTTGCGTTTAGGCAGAGAATTGCTGAAACGTGGTGCTAAGGTTCATTTTATTATTCAGGACAAGAAAGATGGAATCCGAAATGCTGCGATATTGAATAACAGTAAGCGGGAAACATGTATGGGTGAAGCAATTCCATTGAATCAGGTAGCAAGGTTGCAACAGCGTTGTGATGCTATTAACCGGTTATATCGTAGAGATAATAGCAATTATAAACGTGCAATCTTTGTTCATGTGGATAGCCGTAGCAGAGGTAAACAGACGGATGTTTTCTTTTATCACTCACCTGGCAGTAAATATGGAAAACGTCTTGCCGATCAGTTGAAGCGTACTTTTACTGCAAAATATGACCGTCATCAGCCTAATAGAGGATTCAATGGAACGGTTAGTTCGCGTAACTTATTTGTCCTTCGGAACTCAACGCCTTATGCTGTTTTTTTGGAATTAGGAAATATTCAGAACGCACGCGATCAGCAACGTTTGGTGATACCCGACAATCGTCAGGCATTAGCCAACTGGATTGCTGAGGCTATGGTTAGCGATTATAAGAAAAGTAAGTAGTAACTGTATGATATTCAGTTGTTGAAGAGAAATAGTTTAATTTTGTCTGTATAAGATAGTCAGTATATAGCTAACAGCTGAACATTGAAAAAGCAATAGCGGAACTTCTGTTCATTGAGCAAAAGTTCCGCTATTGCTTTTTTGCCTGAACCTGAGAAACACGTTATTCAGATATAAAGTGAAACTCTCAAGCAGGTGATTTTTATTAAGTTCTGCCATGAAAAGTTTGATACTAAGACCTTTCTTTTTTGGCAGAACTTATTGATTTTTTATTGTCGGTCAGGTTTATTCTTCAGCAAGTAACAGCTCCATTACCTGACAAGCTGATTTAGCGACAGAAGTACCAGGACCAAATATAGCCATAACTCCAGCTTTATACAGGAAGTCGTAATCCTGTGCCGGTATGACACCTCCTGCAAATACCAGAATATCTTCACGTCCCAGACGTTTCAACTCTGCAATGATTTGTGGAATTAAAGTCTTGTGTCCGGCGGCTAATGAAGAAACTCCTACTGCATGAACATCGTTTTCTACGGCTTCGCGAGCAGCTTCCTCCGGAGTCTGGAACAACGGTCCCATGTCAACATCAAAACCACAGTCTGCAAATCCTGTAGCTACAACTTTTGCACCACGGTCATGTCCGTCCTGTCCCATTTTGGCAATCATTACACGCGGACGGCGACCCTCTTTCTTTGCAAATTCTTCAGTCAGTTCGCAAGCTCTTGCGAAATCTGCATCCTTTTTACTTTCTGATGAATACACGCCTGAAATAGTTCTTATTACTGCTTTATAACGTCCTACAATTTTTTCACATGCATCGGATATTTCTCCTAATGTGGCACGTACGCGAGCGGCTTCTACAGCCAGTTCCAGCAAGTTGCCTTTACCTGTACGTACGCATTCGGTAATGGCTTCCAGTGCTTTGTCTACTTCGGCCTGGTTTCTTCCTTCGCGCAGGCGACGTAAGTTTTCTATTTGTTCCTGACGTACAGCTGTGTTGTCTACTTCCAGAATATCAATCGGATCTTCTTTTTCCAGACGATATTTGTTTGTACCTACGATGGTCTGTTCACCAGAGTCGATGCGAGCCTGTGTACGAGCTGCAGCTTCTTCAATACGCATCTTTGGTATACCTGTTTCGATAGCCTTAGCCATACCACCCAGTTTTTCGATTTCCTGAATGTGTTCCCAAGCTTTATGAGCCAGTTCGTTGGTCAGCGCTTCTACATAGTATGAACCACCCCACGGGTCTACATTTTTACATATCTGGGTTTCTTCTTGGATATAAATCTGTGTATTACGTGCAATACGTGCAGAGAAATCAGTTGGCAGAGCAATAGCTTCGTCCAGCGCATTGGTATGCAGTGACTGAGTGTGTCCCAGTGCAGCAGCCATTGCTTCGATACAAGTACGTCCTACGTTGTTGAACGGATCCTGTTCTGTAAGCGACCATCCTGAAGTCTGTGAGTGTGTACGCAGTGCAAGTGATTTCGGATTCTTCGGATTAAACTGTTTTACAATCTTTGCCCAAAGCATACGTGCAGCACGCATCTTGGCAATTTCCATGAAATGATTCATGCCGATTGCCCAGAAGAAAGACAAACGAGGAGCAAAGGCATCGATATCAATACCTGCAGCAACTCCTGCGCGCAGATATTCCAGACCGTCGGCAAGTGTATAAGCCAATTCGATATCGGCTGTAGCACCAGCTTCCTGCATGTGATATCCTGAGATAGAGATAGAGTTGAATTTCGGCATTTTTTGAGAAGTGTATTCAAAGATATCCGAAATGATCTTCATGGAGAATGCAGGCGGATAGATATATGTGTTACGCACCATGAACTCTTTCAAAATATCATTTTGAATAGTTCCGGCCATTTCTTCCAGTTTAGCTCCCTGTTCCAGTCCCGCATTGATATAGAATGCCATAACAGGAAGTACGGCGCCGTTCATAGTCATGGAAACAGACATCTTATTCAATGGAATACCGTCGAACAATACCTTCATATTTTCCAGTGAGCAGATAGAAACACCAGCCTTACCAACATCTCCCACTACACGCGGATGATCTGGGTCGTAGCCGCGGTGTGTCGGAAGGTCGAAAGCAACTGACAAACCTTTCTGTCCGGAAGCCAGGTTACGGCGATAAAATGCATTCGATTCTTCAGCTGTAGAAAATCCTGCATACTGGCGGATAGTCCACGGACGGAACGTATACATCATCGAGTACGGACCTCTCAGGTAAGGAGGAATACCCGCAGCATAGTTCAGATGCTCCATGCCTTCCAGGTCTTCTTTCGTATAAACCGGCTTCACCTGAATCTGTTCCGGTGTTCTCCAATTGGCTTTGATGTCATTGGCTTTTTGCCATTCCATACCATTTTGAGGATGGAATCCGTCATATATATCGATATTTTTAAAATTCGGTTTCATAGCATTACTTAATTCCTAGCTTTTCATTATATTCTTTCAAGGTCTCCAATACGTTGCAGCGTACATGTATGAAGTTTTCTATGCCGGCAGCTTTCAATTCTTCCATGCAAGCAGGAGCTCCTGCCACAATAAACATGGCTCTTCCGTTTACAGCTTTGAATGCCGGAATAGCATATTCTGCATATTCATCATCGCTTGAGCAAATAACAACGATGTCAGCGTTGGCTTTCATTGCAGCCTCTACTCCTTCTTCAACGGTTGGGAATCCCAGATTGTCTATTACTTCATATCCGGCACAAGCCAGGAAGTTGCATGAGAACTGTGCGCGTGCTTGTCGCATCGCAAGATTTCCGATAGTCAGCATGAAAGCTTTTGGACGTTTGCCAGAATGTTCTGTCTGCAAACGTAAAGCTTCGAATTCACTGGCAGCACGGCTGGTTTCCAGTTTAGCAAATGAAGCTTCTTCTTCGTGATTATGTCCGCCACCACAGCAACATTTGTGTTCTGATGGAGTCTTTTCTCCTGCCAATTCGTTGAAATTAGGATACTGATTGGTTCCCAGCAGGATTTCTTTACGTTTCGAAACAGCTTCATGGCGTGCTTTGTTGCTTGTGTTAACAGCATTTTGTACGCTTTCGTCGAAGATAGACTTAACCATTCCGCCGGCCTCTTCTACTTGCAGGAACAAATCCCAGGCTTGTTTAGCAATAGAGACTGTTAAATTTTCAATATAATATGAACCGCCGGCAGGATCGACAATGCGGTTAAGATGAGATTCTTCTTTCAAAAGTAATTGCTGATTACGTGCAATACGTTCTGAAAAGTCATTAGGAGTTTCGTATGCTTTATCGAAAGGAGTTACTGTGATAGAATTTACTCCTGCAATAGCAGCACTCATAGCTTCAGTCTGAGTACGGAGCAAGTTTACATGAGCATCGAATAAGGTCAGATTGAAGCTTGAAGTTTCGGCATGAGCAATCATTTTACAAGCACATTCGCATTGCGGGTTGTAAGCTTTGACAATGTTTGCCCATAACATACGTGCTGCACGGAACTTGGCAATTTCCATGAAATAGTTGGAACTGATACCGAAGTTGAATTTGATCTTCTTTGCAGCCAGATTAACAGGAACTCCTGCTTCTGTCAATCTGTTCAGGTATTCATTTCCCCATGCCAGTGCATATCCCAGTTCCTGATAAATATAAGCTCCAGCATTGTTTAGTTGAAGTGAGTTGACTCCTATACAACGGAAATGAGGATATTCAGCCAGAATTTCTACCAGCTCTTTGGCTTTCGATATGATCGGGCTGACATCTTTCCCTCTTTGAAGCATTTTGCCGATAGGGTCGAAGTTTATTGAGCCGTACAGTTTATTCGGATCATATCCTTTTTCTTTGAAATAAGCAACGAGTAATTCAGCCAGCTGAGTAGAATGGCGCTGACAAGTAGTGAAGTTAATTTCTATACAGTCGCAACAGATGTCTTTCAGTAGAGTTGCGATGTATTCAGCACTCAAATCTTTGGGTTTAATGTGGAAACCCAGTGAGTCAATTCCCTTGTTCAGCAAATCAAGTGCTTTCTGGTTTGCTTCAGTAGGTTCTTCTACACGAACGTCCTGACGGATATACCAGGTATTGTCATCTTTTTTATTACCTCTGATGTAAGGATATTCTCCCGGAAGTCCTTCAGTTGTTTTAAGTCCTTCCAAATCTTCTTGGCGGTAAAACGGTTTTACTTTAAATCCTTCGTTTGTTTTCCACACCAATTTCTTTTCGTAATCGGCTCCTTTCAAGTCGACCATGATTTTATCCATCCATTCTTGTGTCGATACGGAGGGAAAATCTGAAAAGAGTTTTTCTTTACTATCTGCCATAGTGAATGAGTGTTTATGATATTATGATTTAAGTTAGTTGGCATGGAGGTTGGAACCCATGCGAGGCAAATATACAAAGTAAATTGCACATCCCGACAAAAAGTGAGTATTTTTTTAGATTCAAATGTTTGACTTATTCTTTTTAATTGCCTACATTTGTGGCGCTTAAAAATATAATATTATGAATTGGCTACAAGATTTATTAACTAATCCCGACTCCATAGCACATATAGTCGCATTATATTCTTTTGTAATTGCAGTTGGAGTTCTTTTGGGAAAAATCAAGATTTTCGGTATATCTCTTGGAGTTACCTTCGTATTATTCGTAGGGATTCTTGCCGGACATTTTGGATTTACAGGAAATCAGTCCATCCTTTCGTTTTTGCAGGATTTTGGATTGATCTTGTTTGTGTTCTGTATCGGTTTGCAGGTCGGTCCTTCTTTCTTCTCTTCTTTCAAAAAAGGAGGAATCAGGCTGAACATGCTGGCTGTGGGTATCGTGGCACTGAATATAGCGGTTGCCATAATTATTTACTATGCTTTGCAAGGTCGGGTGGAAATTCCGATGATGGTAGGTATTCTTTGCGGTGCGGTAACGAATACTCCGGGTTTGGGTGCTGCCAACGAAGCTTTGCAGCAATTAGGTTATCAAGGGCCGGAAATAGCTATGGGATATGCCTGTGCTTATCCTTTGGGTGTTATGGGTATCATTCTTTCACTTATTCTTATCCGTTATATTTGTCGGGTAAATTTGGACAAAGAAGCTGATGATATCCAGAAAGAAGAAGAGGCAAATCCTCACTTGAAGCCTTACAACATTGCCCTGAAAGTAGAGAATGCAGCATTGAGTGGAAAGAAACTTTCTCAGGTTCAGAGCTTTTTGGCAAGAGATTTTGTCTGCTCTCGTATTTTGCAGGATGGACATGTACATATTCCTAATGCAGATACGGTCTTGCGTTTGGGCGATGAAATGAACATTGTATGTGCAGAAAATGACTCTGAAGCGATTCAGGCTTTCATCGGTTCGAAAGTTGATGATGTAGACTGGGATAACCAGAGCAAACAAGACAAGCCGATGATATCACGCCGTATATTGGTTACCCAACCGGCTATTAATGGTAAGACATTGGGTGAGCTTCATTTCAGCAGTATGTATGGTGTGAATGTAACTCGTGTCAACCGTTCGGGTATGGACTTGTTTGCTGCGCGTCAGTTGATTCTTCAGGTGGGCGACCGTGTCATGGTAGTAGGACCACAGGATGCTATCGAACGAGTTGCCGATTTGCTGGGTAATCAGTTGAAGCGTCTGGATCATCCTAATATCGTAACCATCTTCGTTGGTATTTTATGTGGTATCCTTTTCGGAAGTCTGCCTATTGCATTTCCGGGAATACCTACTCCAGTGAAACTGGGTCTTGCTGGAGGTCCGCTGATTGTGTCTATTCTTATCGGACGTTTCGGACATAAAGTAAAACTGGTGACTTATACAACTATGAGTGCCAACTTGATGCTTCGTGAGGTCGGTTTGGTGCTGTTCCTTGCCAGTGTCGGAATCAAGGCTGGTGGAAACTTTGTTCAAACGGTAGTAGAAGGCGATGGTTTGCTGTATGTAGGTATCGGATTCCTTATAACCATTATTCCACTTCTCATCATTGGAATGGTAGCCCGCTGGCGACATAAAGTAAACTATTTTACATTAATGGGATTGATAGCCGGTAGTAATACAGACCCTCCTGCATTGGCTTATGCCAACCAGATTTCAGGAAATGATGCTCCGGCAGTAGGATATTCTACTGTATATCCGTTAGCGATGTTCCTTAGAATCCTTACAGCTCAGTTGCTTATCTTATTTATGGCTGGATAAGATATCTGTGATATATAAAAACGTCCTGGTGTTGATTTAATCAGACATCAGGACGTTTTTTTGTATATCAGAATCAATTTTCTTTACCTGCTACCCAGATAGAGGAAGAACATACCGATAAGCACAAGCAACAAGTCGATGGCTTTGCTCCTCAAATTCTTTTCATGGAACATCATTGCACCGAAAAGAAATGAAACAACTACGCTTCCCCTGCGGACCATTGATACGATAGAAATCATGGAATCTTCCATACTCAGGGCATAGAAATATACAAAATCGGCAGCCGACAGGAAGACAGAAATCAGGATGATACACCAGTCCCATCGGAAAGGAGTAGATGTTTTCCGTTTAGGCCACCATAAGAACATCAGTACTCCCCCCATCATGAAAAGCTGATAAATATTATACCATGCCTGTACCTGCATGTTATTGAATCTTCCCATAAGATATTTGTCGTATAGTCCGCTTACTGCTCCCAGTACTGCAGCCAGTACTACAAACCATATCCATCGGTCGTGTTTGAAATCGATACCTTCCTTTTTCCCTGAACGGCTCAGCATGAAAAAAGAAATTACAGCCATGAATACACCGATCCATTGATACAGGTTCAGGCGTTCTCCGAATATCAGCATGGCACCTACAAGGGTCATCACCGGACGGGTAGCATTAATCGGCCCCACGATAGTAAGCGGAAGATGCTTCATACCGAAATACCCGAATGCCCATGAAGACAATACAATAAACGATTTCAGCAAAATAAATTTATGTACTTCCCATCCTCCCGAATCGGGTACATAAAAAATAGAGTTTTGTAACATCTGCGGTGCGAAGTGTGACAGCAGGATGAACGGAATAAAAATAATACTCGAAAAAAGTGTATTGAGCGCCAGTACAGGAAGTACAGCATTATTACTCAATGACTTTTTCTTGAAAACATCGTAAAAGCCCAGCAACGCTGCCGAGCAGAAGGCTAATAGTAACCACATAATCTTTTTATATCGCTTTATAAATTTGGCTGCAAAGTTACAAAAAATCGTCAAAGATTTGCATAGCTCATGCGGTATGTCTACTTTTACTAAATTTCTACAACTGCAAAATTATCAGTAAAGTACAATGAACGAGCAAGTCTTGCATAAACTGAAAGTGCTGGCAGAGTCAGCAAAATATGATGTATCATGTTCTTCCAGCGGAACCGTACGCCGCAATTCTTCGGGAGGTGTCGGAAATACTGTAGGAGGGTGGGGGATATGCCATAGCTTTGCAGAAGACGGACGATGCATTTCGCTTCTGAAAGTGATGCTTACCAATTATTGTATTTACGATTGCGCTTATTGTATCAACCGTATCAGCAACGATATACCGCGGGCTACCTTGTCTGTCAGCGAGTTAGTCGAACTGACCATGGAGTTTTATCGCAGAAACTACATCGAGGGACTTTTTCTTAGCTCGGGAGTGGTGAGAAATCCTGACTATACCATGGAACGTCTGGTACGTGTGGCAAAAGACTTACGTACGATTCATCGGTTTAATGGCTACATACATCTGAAAAGTATTCCCGGAGCCAGCAGAGAACTGGTTCGTGAAGCCGGACTTTATGCCGACCGTCTGAGTGTAAACCTTGAAATACCTACCGAAGCTAATCTCAAGATGTTGGCTCCTGAAAAAGACCATCGCAGTGTGTATCTGCCTATGAGATATATCCGTGAAGGAGCACTTGAAAGTGCGGAAGAGCGGAAGCATCACCGCCATGCCCCGCGTTTTGCGCCGGCAGGACAGAGTACGCAGATGATTGTCGGGGCAACTTCGGAAAGCGACCGAGATATTCTGAAAGTTTCTTCTGCGCTTTACGCTCAGCCTACCATGAAACGTGTGTATTATTCGGGATATATTTCTGTCAATACCTACGACAAGCGCCTGCCTGCTCTGAAACAACCTCCTCTCGTGCGTGAGAATCGATTGTATCAGGCCGACTGGCTGTTACGGTTTTATCAGTTTCGGGTAGATGAACTGGTAGATGAGGCTAGTCCGGATCTCGATCTGGAAGTCGATCCTAAGCTGGCATGGGCATTGAAGCATCCGGAGTTTTTTCCTGTAAATATTTATACGGCAGATTATGAAACTCTGCTTCGTGTGCCGGGTATTGGTGTGCGTTCGGCAAAAATGATTGTCATGTCGCGCCGTTTCTCACGCATTGGTTTCTATGAACTGAAAAAAATGGGAGCAGTAATGAAAAAAGCCCGTTATTTTATTACGTGCAACGAGTTGCCTGACAAGACAATACACGAACTTACTCCGCTGGGTGTGAGAAAGTTACTTGTTCCGAAGCCAAAGAAACGTACGGACGACCGTCAGCTTACACTCAATTTTGATTTCGATTAGCGTGAACCTTTGCTCGGGATGGATTGTAATATCATTATTAAGCTAAAAAGAAAATGAGTTATGTGGAAGAATCTGTTCAAGGAATTGAAACGGAAAGACCACCAGAGATATCTGGGTGGTCTGGATATATTTAAATATATCGGTCCCGGACTGCTGGTTACTGTGGGGTTTATCGACCCGGGGAACTGGGCCTCTAATTTTGCTGCGGGTTCCGATTATGGTTATGCACTGTTGTGGGTAGTAACACTTTCTACGGTCATGCTGATCGTGCTTCAGCATAATGTAGCGCATTTGGGTATCGTTACCGGATTGTGTTTGAGTGAGGCAGCCAATAAATATACGCCGAAGTGGATAGCACGCCCCATACTGGGAAGTGCTGTGCTGGCAAGCATCTCTACTTCACTGGCGGAAATATTGGGAGGAGCCATTGCACTGGAGATGTTGTTTGATATACCGATTATTGCAGGAGCCGTACTGACTACGGTATTTGTGCTGATATTGCTTTTCACTAATTCGTACAGGCGTATAGAACGGGGAATCATTGCTTTCGTATCGGTTATCGGTCTTTCTTTTCTTTACGAACTGTTTCTGGTAGATGTCGACTGGGGACTGGCTGCACGTTCGTGGGTGACACCAAGTATTCCGCAGGGAAGTATGCTCATTATTATGAGTGTATTGGGAGCAGTTGTCATGCCTCATAATCTGTTTCTTCATTCGGAGGTAGTACAGAGCCGTGAATACAATAAGGAGGACGAACAGGCTATCAAGAAACATTTGAAGTACGAATTTTACGATACGTTGCTGTCGATGGGAATAGGATGGGCTATCAACAGTGCCATGATTTTGCTGGCTGCTACTACTTTCTTTGTGCACGGCACTCCGGTAGAAGAACTTCAGCAGGCAAAATCGTTGCTCGATCCCTTGTTGGGAAGTCAGGCTGGCGCTATTTTTGCACTGGCTCTGCTCATGGCTGGTATTTCATCTACTGTTACCAGTGGTATGGCAGCCGGTTCTATTTTTGCCGGTATCTTTGGAGAATCTTATAATATTCGCGATATTCATTCTAAGGTAGGAGTGCTCCTTTCATTAGGATTGGCACTGGTGATTATTCTTTTTATTGAAAATCCGTTCCAAGGACTGATTATTTCGCAGATGGTGTTGAGTATTCAGCTACCTTTTACTGTTTTCTTACAGTTGTCGCTCACCTCGTCAAAGCGTGTTATGGGGCAGTACGCCAACTCACGGTGGAGCACGTTTGTACTTTATACCATTGCCATCATCGTTTCGGTACTCAATATTATGTTACTTTTCAGTTGATTCTAAAATAAACACTTCGGCAAGGTAAGTAAAAAACTTCAGCAATTTTTCAGAAAAATATCGAGATGTTTTTCTGAAAAATTGCTGAAGTTTTTTTTAAGGATAAACATAAACTGAAAATGTCTTGATTGTACCCTTTGTATGGAGTTTATTTTCAGTCGTTTAATTGTTGTCTGGCTTTTAGCTTACGGAAGTGATAAATCAGCATTAGTGCTGCCATGATAAAGGCTAATGTATCCGATAGCGGCATACTGAACCAGACTCCTTCCACACCGAAATGCGGCGGAAGTAAAGCCAGTCCGGGCAACAGAAAGACGAGTTGTCTGGAAAGAGAAAGCAGAATAGAGATGCTGACTTTACCGATTGATTGGAAAAACTGTGTAATCACAATTTGTGCGCCGATGATGGGAAACGCCATGACACCGATGCGAAGTGCCAGTGTTGCCTGTTCGGTCAGTTCATGGTTGGTAGTAAACATTCCCACAAATATACTGGGGAATAATTCGCTTATCAGGAATCCGACAGTTGTAATGGTACATCCGGCTATAATACCCAGCCGGAGAGTCTGTTTCACACGGTCATAATGACGTGCTCCGTAGTTGTAGCCAGAAATGGGCTGCATTCCCATTGTGATTCCCATTACAATCATCACAAACAACATTTGTATTCTGTTCAGGATGCCGAATGCCCCGATAGAAAGATCTCCACCATACGTCAACAGACGGTTATTGATAAAAATCACGATACAACATGCACATACATTCATGATAAAAGGCGACATACCGACTCCGAATATATTCATGATGATGTGCTTTTTCAGCTTGAAGCTGGGACGTTTGAAGCGAATATAGCTTTTCTTATCGTAGAAATGATAGAGCACCCATATCATACCAACGAATTGTGACATGATAGTAGAAAGGGCTGCCCCTCTTATTCCCCACTCCAGTACAAAGATACAGATAGGAGCAAGAATTACGTTACAGCCTACTGTCAGTATTGATGATAACATGGCTTTCTTGGGATAACCGGTAGCACGCATGATGTTGTTCAGTCCTACCATTACATACGAGATTGGGCTTCCCAGCAGAATAACCTGCATGAAATCGCGTGCATAGGGCAGGGTACTTTCACTTGCACCGAAGAAATATAAGATATCATCCAGAAATATCAGTGTGATTCCCCCGTAAAAAATGGCATTGACGATACAGAGAATAGTAACATTTCCTAAAATGTCTTCCGCTCCTTTTATATCTTTCTGTCCCAGACGAATAGACGAAATAGTGGCTCCTCCTACACCAACCAGGGTGCAGAACGCGATAAGCAGGTTCATCAGCGGGAAAGTAATGGCAAGTCCGGAGATGGCCAGCGCACCTACTCCATGTCCGATAAAGATACTGTCGATGATATTGTACAATGAAGTCAGTGTCATACCGATGATGGCAGGTATGGAATACTGTAAAAGTAATTTGCCTATAGGTGCATTTCCTAAAACATGCGGATTGTTTTCTTCCATTTTGTACTTTGGTTAAAATTATGTGCTCAAAGTTAGGAATATGGCGTGATATTTCGGAACTTTGTACCGTTAAATCAACTAAATGGTAAAGAGAATGGATAAAACAAAATGTATAGCAGCCTTGTTCGACTTTGATGGAGTAGTAATGGATACAGAAACCCAGTACAGCATATTTTGGGATGAGATAGGTAGACAGTATTTCCCTCAGATAAAAGATTTTGGACGCATCATCAAAGGACAGACTTTGACACAGATTTACGCAAAACATTTTTCGGGTATGGAAAAAGAACAGCAGGAGATTACTGCTCGTTTGAATCAGTTTGAAAAAGAAATGTCCTTCAATTATATTCCCGGAGTAGTTGCCTTTATGGAAGATTTACGTGCTCACGGTGTAAAGATTGCTATTGTTACCAGTTCGAACGATTTGAAGATGGCGAATGTATACAAGGCACATCCTGAACTGAAAGAGCTGGTAGACCGTATTCTCACGGCCGAAATGTTTGCTCGTTCGAAACCGGCTCCGGATTGTTTTCTGCTGGGAGCGGAAGTCTTTGATACAGTAGTCGAAAACTGTGTGGTATTCGAAGATTCTTTTCACGGACTGGAAGCCGGAAATGCTGCAAATATGGCAGTCGTAGGCTTGTGTACGACTAACTCGGCAGAGGCAATTGCTGACAAATGTAAACTGGTTATCCCCGATTTTACTGCCTTCTCATTCGAAAAGATGAAAGCCCTGCTTGCTTAACTCGTCAGAATGAACTACATTTGCCGCAATTTTATTAAATTAAGGAGAAAACTTTATGGCAGGATATCTTTCTGGTGATACACGAAAAGTGACAACTCACCGTTTGATTGAAATGAAAGAAAGAGGTGAAAAAATTTCCATGTTGACCTCTTATGATTATACGATTGCCCAGATTGTTGACGGGGCTGGAGTAGATGTTATTTTGGTAGGTGATTCTGCATCGAACGTTATGGCGGGTAATGTGACTACATTGCCTATTACAATCGATCAGATGATTTATCACGGCAAGTCTGTAATGCGTGGTGTAAAGCGTGCACTGGTGGTTGTTGACATGCCTTTCGGTTCTTATCAGGCAGATCCGTTCGACGGAGTACGTAACGCGATTCGTATCATGAAGGAAACCGGAGCTGATGCTCTTAAGCTTGAAGGTGGCGAAGAAGTAATCGAAACAATAACAAAGATTATCGGTGCCGGTATGCCTGTGATGGGACATCTGGGACTGATGCCACAATCTATCAATAAATATGGTACCTATGGTGTGCGTGCCAAAGGCGATGCTGAAGCTGAAAAACTGATTCGTGATGCTCATTTGCTGGAAGAGGCAGGCTGTTTTGCTTTGGTTCTGGAAAAAATTCCGGCAGATCTGGCTGCTCGTGTAGCTTCCGAACTTACAATTCCTGTTATCGGTATCGGAGCAGGTGGAGCTGTCGATGGACAAGTATTGGTTGTTGCCGATATGTTGGGCATGACAAAAGGCTTCAGTCCACGTTTCTTACGTCGCTATGCAGATTTACACACCATAATGACTGATGCTATCGGACATTATGTAGCAGATGTGAAATCGTGTGATTTCCCTAACGAAACTGAGCAATATTGATTTTTATTTCACCGTTATTGTATGAAATATGCTGTGGAATAGAAACTTTTCTTTATTGATTGCAGCTAACATATTACTCTATATAGCGGTTTACATGTTGTTTCCTCTGATTCATCGGTGGATGATTCAAGCCTGGAGTTGTTCTGAACTACAGGCTGCAGGGGTAACAGCTGTATTCGGCATCGCTTTGTTCCTTCCCGGAGCTTTTAATAATTATTTGGTCGATACATTTAGCCGGAAAAATGTTTGTACCCGGAGTATCATGTTGCTGGCACTGGTAGGGATATTGTATCCTTATGTCTCTTCCGTAGAGATGGTTGTTTTGCTCCGTATTTTACAAGGAGCACTGTTTGGTATTGTCTTGATGGCAACCGGAAGTACTTTGGCCATTGATGTAACTCCAAGTAACAATCGTAATGCGGCAAACCGTGTATTTACCTGGAGTAGCATTGTCGGGATGTTGAGTGGTATTATTATCGGAATTGAGGGAGGAAATTATCTCAGTTTTGATACGTTATTGTATTTTTCTGCTTTTTTATGTGCGGTTGCCATTGTGCTTGTTTCCATGGTAACAGTATGCTTCCGTGCACCTTTAGACCTGCCGTTGTGTTCGTTCGACAGGTTTATTCTTTTCCGGACCTTGCTTCCCGGAATAAATATGATGACGGTACCTATGGTTTTAGGTATGCTTTTCATTATGATTTCCAATGCTTTTTTTTATCTTTGCATAGGAAGCGGTTTTTTGATATACCTGCTTGTCAGGCAAGTCTTTACCAGACCGATGAATGGAAGGATACAGATTTTTATCGGACAACTTTTTACCGGAGCTGGTTTAATGCTGCTTTGTAATGCAGACACAGGTGAGTACCTTTACGGAGCGGGTCTGCTGGTTGGAATCGGAGTCGGATTTTCTATCGGGCAGTTTCTGCGGATGATGATACTTTTACCTTTACATTGCGAACGGGGGACGGGGTATCATACTTATCAGTTACTTTGGGAAACAGGAGTAATGCTGGGTATATGGATTTCGCAATATGTCCGTCAGGCTGGAAACAACAATCCGTATCAGGTAGCTTTGGGGATTTGTGTAATCGGATTCCTTTTATATCAGGTATATATACACCGTTATTTTACGAAACATTATCAAACTAATTAATATAAAAGAGTATGGCAGACGATAAAAAGATTATCTTTTCTATGGTCGGAGTGAGTAAATCATTCCAGAACAATAAGCAGGTCTTGAAAGACATCTACCTATCTTTTTTCTACGGAGCGAAGATCGGTATCATCGGTTTGAATGGTTCGGGTAAGTCTACCCTGATGAAAATTATTGCCGGTCTGGAGAAAAACTATCAGGGAGAAGTTGTGTTCTCTCCGGGATATTCAGTCGGTTATCTGGCTCAGGAGCCGCACCTTGACGATACCAAGACTGTAAAAGAAGTAGTAATGGAGGGCGTACAGAATGTAGTCGATACGCTTGCCGAATACGAAGAAATAAACAATAAGTTCGGTTTGCCGGAGTATTACGAGGATCCCGAAAAAATGGATGCCTTGTTTGCCCGTCAGGCTGAGTTGCAAGATATAATCGATGCTACAGATGCATGGAATCTGGACAGCAAGCTGGAACGCGCGATGGACGCATTGCGTTGTCCGCCCGAAGACCAGCCGGTGAAAAATCTGTCTGGAGGTGAACGCCGTCGTGTAGCTCTCTGTCGTTTGTTGTTGCAGAAACCGGACATCTTGTTGCTGGACGAGCCTACCAACCACTTGGATGCAGAAAGCATCGACTGGCTGGAACAGCACTTGCAGCAGTATGAAGGTACGGTGATTGCTGTAACACACGACCGTTACTTCCTTGACCATGTGGCTGGATGGATTCTGGAGCTGGACCGTGGTGAAGGTATTCCATGGAAGGGTAATTACTCTAGCTGGCTGGAACAGAAGACCAAGCGTATGGAAATGGAAGAAAAGACTGCCAGCAAGCGTCGTAAGACATTGGAACGTGAGTTGGAATGGGTACGTATGGCTCCTAAGGCACGTCAGGCAAAGGGTAAAGCTCGTTTGAATTCTTACGATAAGTTGTTGAATGAAGATGTGAAGGAAAAGGAAGAAAAACTGGAAATCTTCATTCCGAACGGTCCGCGTTTGGGAAACAAGGTTATCGAGGCGAAGCATGTAGCAAAGGCGTATGGCGACAAGCTGCTGTTCGACGACCTGAACTTTATGTTGCCGCCTAACGGTATTGTGGGAGTCATTGGTCCGAACGGTGCCGGTAAAACTACTTTGTTCCGCCTGATTATGGGACTGGAAAAAGTTGATAAAGGTGAATTCGAAGTAGGAGAAACCGTAAAAGTAGCTTACGTAGACCAGCAGCATAAGGATATTGACCCGAACAAGACTGTATATCAGGTTATCAGCGGAGGAAATGATTTGATACGTATGGGAAACCGTGATGTGAATGCACGTGCTTACCTGAGCCGTTTCAACTTCTCTGGTTCTGATCAGGAAAAATTGTGCGGTATGCTTTCGGGTGGTGAACGTAACCGCTTGCATCTGGCCATGGCACTGAAAGAAGAAGGTAATGTGCTGTTGCTGGACGAGCCGACCAACGATATTGACGTAAATACACTGCGAGCACTGGAAGAAGGTCTGGAAGACTTTGCCGGATGTGCGGTAGTAATCAGCCACGACCGTTGGTTCCTCGACCGTATCTGTACACACATTCTTGCATTCGAAGGAAACAGTGAAGTATTCTTCTTCGAAGGTTCATATACTGAATATGAAGAAAACAAGATGAAGCGTATGGGTAACGTAGAGCCGAAGCGCGTTCGTTATCGCAAGCTGATGGAAGATTGATAGAGTTTATTTATTATAATTTGTACGGAGTTGACGTTGGTATGCAATGCATATTTACGGCAACTCCGTATCATTTAATGATGGCTTAATACCATTTTGTTATATGATAACCATATACTTGGCCCGTCATGGACAGACAGAGGAAAATATCAGTCGTATTTTTCAGGGACACCTGCCTGGACATCTTACGGAAGAGGGAAAGCAGCAGGCTGTAGAATTAGGCAAACGTTTGCAGGATATTCCACTGGATGCTATACTGAGCAGTGACTTGCAGCGGGTGATTGACACAGTTCGTCTTGCTGTAGGCGACAGGAAGCTACCGTGGCAGACAACACCTTTATTGCGTGAAATAGACTGGGGAAGCTGGACCGGACTTCCACTCGACTCGGTAGACCGGACACATTTGCCGGCTGATGCTGAAACACGTGAAATGCTTTACGAACGTGCTGGAAAATGTCTGGAATATATCCGGCAGCATTACGAAGGAAAATGCATATTGGTAGTGGCTCACGGCTTGATAAACCGTTCGTTGCGGGCTTATCTGGCAGGCATACCTGTCGATCAGCTGACCACTGTACCACACATGGATAATTGTGAGGTAGTCCGTCTGACGATGGAATGAGGAGAAAGGACATAAAAAACACCACAGAAGAAAAAGTTATATTTTCCATACCAATGATGGAGAAACTTTATCTTCTGTGGTGAAAATAATAAATCTGGTTTAGTTGTGAACCATTGTTCCAATGTTCTCTCCAGACATGACTTTCTTCAGGTTACCTACTGTATCCATATCGAATACGATAATCGGCAGGTTGTTTTCCTTACACATACAAGTAGCGGTCAGGTCCATTACTTTCAAGCCACGTGCCAGAACTTCGTCGTAAGTGATTTCGTCGAACTTGGTAGCTGTCGGATCTTTTTCCGGGTCAGCAGTATAGATACCGTCTACACGTGTACCTTTCAGCATAACATCAGCTTCAATTTCGATACCACGCAGTGAAGAACCTGTATCGGTTGTGAAGAATGGGTTTCCGGTTCCGGCAGACATGATGACTACTTCACCGTTTTCCATAGCTTCGATAGCTTTCCATTTGGTATAGAACTCACCGATCGGTTCCATACGGATCGCAGTCAGTACACGAGCCTTAACTCCGGCTGCAACCAAAGCAGAACTCAATCCCAAGCTATTGATAACTGTTGCCAGCATACCCATCTGGTCACCTTTCACACGGTCGAATCCCTTTCCGGCTCCAGTCAGTCCACGGAAGATGTTTCCTCCACCGATAACGATGCCGATCTGTACACCCATGTCGTGGATTTCCTTAATCTGCTGTGCATATTCGCCCAGACGTTTTTCGTCGATACCATATTTCTTTTCTCCCATTAAGCTTTCGCCGCTGAGCTTTAACAGAATACGTTTGAACTTTGCCATAAATTAATTTTTTTAATGTTTAGTCGCAAAGTTAGAAATAAATGTCAGAAGAATTGTCAAAACCTCTTATTTTTATTCCTTATTTCTATCGTCCTGTCACTTGCAGGTATTCACGTTTTTTTACTTCATACTGGGCATAGGTTTCTACGTATTTGTCACGACTTTGCTGATAGAGGCTTTGTGCGTCGAGCAAATCGCTCATGGTACATGTGCCGGCCGCATAATAGTCTGTGTTCAAACGCAGGTTTTCTTTAGCCTGTTCGATGGAAAGTAAGGCTATCTTGACTTGTTTGTAGGCATCATTCAGATCATCCCATGTATGTTTCATACGGATTACCAGCAACTGACTCTGGTCGGCAAGCTGATTCTCGGCATTGCGTAATTGTAGTTTCTGACGCTGGATATCGTGCGAGCCTCCCCACCAGCCTGAGATTGGTACGGATACCGTAGCGAATCCCAGCCAGAATGTATGATCCTTTCCTAACAGGTTTTCGTAGGCATAGCCTCCTCCGATAGCTATGGTCGGCAAGTTTTTTTCCTATAGCCATTTTATGTTGCAGGCTGCTTGCCTTTACATTTTGTTGAAGAAGATTGTATTCGTTTGTTGTAGCTAGCGCTGCTTCGGGTGGAGTGTAAAGTCCTTCCGGTCCCTGCGGTAACGTATCTTTCAACGTTGCCGCAACTTCTATGCTGTCTGCCGGATGTCCTATATATTGTGCAAGCATGCTTCGTGACAGTGAAAGCATGTTTTCTGCCTGAATGCGTTTACTTTGTATTTCGTTCTGTCGGAGTTGTACTTGTAATAAATCATTGCGGGTTGTTACGCCGGCTTGAACGCTGGTTTCCACATCCTGAAGTAATTGTGTCAGTTGCTTGTCGAGTGTACTGATAGTCTGCAATTTTTCTTTCAGCATTACTACCTGCCAGAAATAATTTTCGACTGTCAGAGTCACCTCGTTTTGCGACTGGCGCTGCTGGAGTCGGTTTACTTCTACATTTACCTTAGCCAGTTTGTTTCCGTTGACTATCTGTCCGCCGGTGAACAGTGGCAGGGTAGCAGAAACATCACCCACGAGCCCGTTTTTCATGAAGGCCATCTGCATTTCGGGTGATAGTCCCATACGTACCAGACTTTTGTCGGCAAGGAACCCGCTTCCCATGGCACTTACCGTGGGAAAGTATTTACTGAAAGCCTCTTGTTTGCTATGTTCCGCCATGCGGAGGTTGTTTTGAGCATTTTTCATGCGTACATTGTTGTCGAGAGCAGCTTCTATACATTCGTCCAGCGAATAGACATGTTGGGCAGAAGCACATAGCGGCAACATACAGCCTGCCGACAGCAGGAATAAAGATATGATGTTTTTTCTTTTCATAATCGTAACTAATTTTTAATAGCTATCTTTTGTTTATTATGTTATTGAAGCTCAAGCTGCGCATTGATAGCGCGTTTACGGGTGGAACCTCTAAACAATAGCATGTACAGAACCGGAAGGACGGTCAGCAGGAAGATCATGGTGATAAGAGTTCCGTAGCAAATAACGGTTCCCATAGGCATCCACAATCCACTTTTGCCCAAAATCATCGGAATAACTCCCATAGAAGCTGCAGCAGAAGTCAGGAAAATCGGTCGCATGCGTCGGCGTGCAGAATGATAAATAGCATCACGTACACATAATTTTTCGGTATTTCGCAACTCTTCGGCATAGTCGATCATAATGATTCCGTTACGGACAATGATTCCCATCAAACTGATAATACCCAGTGTACATGTCATACTGAAGTCAACTCCCTGAATCAGAACACCTATTGCTGTACCGAAAACACAGAATGTCATGCTGCCGAAAATAAGTAATGCAATACTTAGACGGTGAAAATGAGCTATCAGGATAAATAGTATTATGACGGCTGCAATGGCGAGTGCTCCCATAATAAGCGGATTTTGCTCATTGTTCTGTTCCTGGTCGCCCCCATAAGTCAGGGTGACTCCCTGAGGAAGAGGGATGTCTTTTATTTTTTCTTGGATTTTTCCAGTTATTTCCATTGCATTTTCTCCTCTTTTCAGGTCGGACATTACAGTAATGGTGTAAATACCGTTTCGACGTACGAGCTGTCCGTCTTCAGTAGATGGTTCTATGCTGGCTATCTGACGAAGCGGAACACTTGACAGTCCACCGGCTACCGGAATTAATTCATCTTCTATGTCGTTGTAATGTGCATTGTCGGCTTTATTGCTTTTTAGTACGATAGGGATATTGTAATCACCTTCCCATACATTGGCAACCGGAATACCTGTTCCATATCTCATTGCTAATGTTGCTTCTACCGTAGCATTGGTAATGCCTAATCGGGAGGCTTCATCTTCTTTCAGTACGATGCGTGCAGTGGTTTGCGGATTACTGAAATTGGTTTGCGCTAATTCTGTTTCAGGCATGCTGCGTAACAAGCTCAGGTATTTATCTGCTGTATATTTCAGACTGTCGAGGTTATTCCCACTCAATCGCAGTTCAATAGGATAGACTGACTGACTATAGCTTAACTGCTTGAAACGGATTAGTGCTTCTGGGAATGCATTGGTATATTTGGCTGCATATTCATCCAGTAAGTCTACTGTTTCTCTATTTCCCTTTGTATTGACAATAAACTGTGCATAGTTGGGGCCTGCTATCTGTGGCGCGTATGCTGTATGAAAACGAGGAGAAGCACATCCGGTAAATGAGGTTACCGAGACAATACGGTCATCTGCACGGAGTATGTTTTCCAGTGTGTCTGCTATGGCTGACGTTTTTTCGATAGCAGTTCCTGTCGGAAGGTAAATTTCTACGGCAAACTGGTTACGGTCTGCTGTAGGCATCAGGTTCTGAGGTAATTTGCCCATCAGGATAATACCCACAACGATGAAGGCCAATCCTGTTATAACTGTATAATATGGATGCTTGAAACATACATCCAGCAGCTTGTTATAATATTTCTGGAGAATATCCAGGAAAGAGAAGCCTTTTCCACCAGTCTGAAGAGGTTTTCGTATGAACCAGAACTGCATGAACGGTACAAGCAGAGAAGCTACCAGCAGTGAGATGCCCAGAATGAGTGTAATAGACCACGGGAAGCTGAGCAGGAAATCGTGGAACATACCTGTCATGATAAACAGGAACGGGAAAAAGGTGATACTGATGGCGAGTGTTGCCGAGAAGATGGAACGGAAAAAGTGTGTGCTACTCTGTATGGAAGCATGCCAGCGCGACATTCCTTCTCCTATCTTTTCCAGGTAATTATCGATGATTACGATGGAGTTGTCGACAATCATTCCTAAGGTTACGATCAGTGCTGCCAGTGTTACAGTGTTCAGTTCGATACCAAAAGCATAAAACAGACCGAGTGAAATGAATATGGTAATCGGGATAGTAGAGGCTGCTACCAATGCAACTCGAATAGGGAGTAGCAACATTACCACGATAACCACGGCCACAATGGCAATCAGCAATTCTTTTAAAAAGTTGTTTACACTGTCGCCTACAACTTCACTTTGGTCGGTGATGCGGAACATGTTTACTTCAGACGGAAGCTCTTTCTTAAACTCTTCGAGAGTCTGATTGATTTCTTCTCCCATCTTTACGATATTCTGTCCCTTTTTCATTTCTACGCTAAGCAGAATACATTTTTTTCCATTGTTGGTGATATAACTGTCGGCATGCGGATATTCCTTTACTATACGGGCTACATCCTTCAGACGAATATTATGTCCGGAAGGATCGGTATACACAATTTGCTCTTGTACGTCGTAAACGGTATTGAAAGATTTCTCTACATGCACAGGTAGTATATAGGCCGGATTTTGTACCCGTCCTCCTGAGGTGACAAAGCCTTTGGAAAACAAGTTGACTGCCAATGTCTGTTCTGTAAGTCCGTATTGTGAAAGTTTCTCATTATCCAGATAAACAGCAATCTGTTCATTCTGTAATCCACTTACCGTCATACGTCCGATGCTGCTGATACGGCGTAAGCGGTCCTGTAAGTCATCCATGTATTCTTTTAACTCCCGATAAGTCTTATCCTTGCTTTCCATGGTGATAAGCAGAGCAGACGTATCTCCGAAATCATCCAGTACCTGTACTGCGAGTACATTCGACGGAAGATTTGCTTTGAAAGTAGAAATTCCATGCTTGAACTTGCTCCAGAATTCATCCTTGTTATTGAGGTCATCATTTAGTTCTACTTGTATATATACGATTCCATCCCGGCTGGTAGAGAATGTTTTTTCTTTCTTTACCTCCTTATAAGAAAAAATACCTGAGTTCGGGATAAGTTTAGAATAAGGCCAGTTGTTTTGAGTCCTCAATAT
>ERZ772901.706-NODE-706-length-30760-cov-12.467774_pt1 | contig 30760 bp, 45 predicted proteins | sample MGYA00512123_ERZ772901 | MGnify/ENA primary metagenome ERZ772901 (study PRJEB29015, sample SAMEA2737711) | human gut metagenome | biome: human gut; feature: human-associated habitat; material: faeces | place: China | collected 2012 ...
GCCGGTTCTATTGTTTAACTTTTAATCTTTCGGTAAAAATTTACCGAAGTATTGTAATTCCATACACGGTCTTTATAAAAATTGTAAAAATCATCTCCAAAATACACATCAGTATCAATTCCTACCATTCCGTTATATTCAAACAAAACAAAAACTTTTTCATTTTCCTTTGGCTTTCTTTCATCTACCATTATCCACTGAGTTTTCAACGCTTCATCCCATCCATTCAGATATGCTTCTTTCAAATCTTCACCTGTAAAGAACTGTTTTCCGTTCATTCGTGTAGAATTAATTATATGAGGAAACATCTTGTCATTTACGTATCTTTTTGCTTTATCTTGCTTCTCCATATCATTTACTTTTTAAATGTTTCACACTATCATTAAGAAGGTTAATAGCAAACTGCAATCCGTCAACTAAACCTTTGGAGTAATTTGTAGTTATCAGTTCACTTGTTATTTTGCGTACTTCTTTTTTCCTTTCTTCAAGTGCTTCAATATGTTTCTCCAGGTATCTGCTAAATTCTTCATTTAGCATCTTGTCAATCGGCTGAGATTGGCCTTGACATTGTAGCATCTCGTTTCCCATATCATTACTTTTTTGTTTCTACATATCCATTTACTATACACCAGCAAAGCATTTCATAGGCTGCGTCAATTAAATGTACGTGTTCCTCATAATTAAGTTTCACGCCATATACAGACATATATCTTATATACCACCATTCTTCATCTTCCATAGCCGTTCCAAATTCTAACCAATAGTTGTTTTCTTCGTCTTGGCTTTGTATTAAATTTGGCAGCAAATCCAAAATATCTTGCAAAGTAAATGTCCTTACATATTGACAATTAATTGTCGTAAATCCACGCGCTAATCTTAGAACTCCGTAATGGAGTTTCCATTCATCCCAGTCATTATAGTTGTTTAAACTTTTTGTTCTATGCCAATAGAAATTTGCCTTACTCGTATCAACACCTAACTCTTCAAGATGCTGCATCTGTTCGATTGATAATACTTGTTTGCTCATAAATTATTCCTTTGAATCAATACGTTTTTCTATTTTTTCAATCACATACTTCATTCCCTGTCTAAATCCGTCTTTATATCCTTTCATTTGTTCGCCTATATTATAGACCAACAACCCTACAACAATCAAAAGCAATCCTAATGATCTGTACCAGTAAGGCAAAGAGATGGTAAATGGCTTAAATGTTATTTGCATCTGGCCGATAATCAAAAACGTAACTATAAAAATAGCTATGTAAAAAATAATCTTCATATATCATTCCTCCATTTCAGTATATACAAAACCAATAGCCGATACAATTCCGAAAAACGCAATAAAAGCATATACAAATCTCGTAAATGCACTTACTTCCGGTATCCAGCATAAATCCCAATTACAGAATGCAAAAAATAAATATATCAATACCTCTACGCATAAAACAAGAGCTAATGACGTGAATATCTTTCTCATAATCATTACTTCACTTTTACAAATTTTACGTCCTGTTTGTCTTCTCTCATTTCTACGTTATCAACTTTGAATACAACTGAGAATAAACCGCTTTTCAACATAATTATTCCTACTTATCAGCTATTAAATCTTTTACATAAGCCCAAGTAATAACCGTATTCCATACATATCCTCCGTAGTAGCATAAATCATAATCTCCATACAATGTTTTAACCAGCAGTAACTGCCCTGTCATAGGTTTCTCTGTAGAATCATGCCAAACGCTTTTGATGCGCCATTCTGCACCATCTATGAAACCGTGTTCAAAATATGAACCATATTCAGGGTTGAGATTATATTCATCAATAGTATGCTTTGCTGCTTTTTCTACATCTTCTCTTGTCATTATCAAATAAGTTTTAATGCTTCAATAATACCTGCGTTTAAACACTGCTCATAATTATCTGAATTTATACGCACACAGTCTATCCCTATATAATCATGAGTTGGAATGGTCAGAATACTATATATGTAGTAATTTCCATGCATGTACGTTATTTCAATAAACAAATTATGCTTTTCTCTCAACCATTTTTGAGCTTCGTATAATGTAGGGCAAGCATAATCCGTATTACTCAGTCGGTGATTAGGCATACAATGAACAACTAATTTTGCAGGTTCTTTATCTGTTTCGTAGGCTAATTCGCATTCATCGTCATACCCTTTCTCTTTCAGCAACTTTGCACATTCAAGAGAAACGTAATCTTCTGTATTCATATTATTTTTTCTTTAAGTGTTTCCTGTATTTTACAGGTATAAATCGTTTGAGTTCCGGAAGCGAAGTAGAAACAATGTGCATCCATGCGTTCCACCTTTGTCCGTCATGGTATCTGGATGGAATTGAACAATTCTGCCCTTGACAAGTTCCGCTTTTATTCTCAGCCTTGCATTTCACACAGCATCCTTCGCACTCAGAGGATAAATGACAAAGGATGCAAGCCTGTTCTTTACTAATTCCATAATCCAAGTTTAAGGACAGTTGAGTTTCTTTCATTGATTACTCCTCCTTCTTTCAACTAATAATTCTAATCGTTTCTCACACTCAGCACACTCGAGTTTCTTTCGCTCCAGTTTCTCCCGGAACTTAACCAGCTCCTCGTCCGTATTCTCATCAAAGAACATGTTGTTCTGACGGTTGTGCTCAATGTACTCATTCATCTTGCGTTCTGCTTTTGTTATCTTGGCTTTTGCAGAAATCAGTTTAGATAGGCAAGAACTCACTTCAAGCGACTCTCCTGAACGCTTGTCGTAGTAGTAAAAAGAAGTGTACACATCATTCCTTGGATGCTGGCATTGCAATCTGGCCACCCTCCACCTGATTACCCACATCCTTCTTTCGTACACCTCACGCGGAAGGTCGTATGTATATAAGGTGACAGATTGATGACCGTAACCATAGCAGATGCTGATTTGCACCCAATTCTCGATTTTCAGCTCCTTTTCAGCTTTGGCCAAATCCTTTGCGAACTGATAAAAATCGCTTACGTTTTCCTGCTTTCCCATATTATTCAAATTTTAGTTCAAGTTGGCTACTCGGTTCTTTATACCCATGATTTGAAAAAAGGAAGGCCTTTCTCAGTGCCTCGGAAATCTTCTCACGCATAGCCTTGGAAACATTGTTCCTGTCTGATTCACTATTCATCAGCAGGCATCTTTCAAGGCTGCCGTTGACAGGTTTTTCATCAAGGAACAAACTATACTCCGTGAATATCCGGTTTTGACGTTTACCTTCCTTTTCTTCTTCATCAGTCTGGTACCGCTCAAATACGGTGTCTTGAATTGTTCTCAGGCATCTTTGTCCTCGTTCACTCCGGCAACCCTGCATATCGTTCTCGAACATGACCGACAAAGCACGTTTCTTACGGACATTTCCTATTCTGGCCCATCCATAATAGACTTTCAATTTTTCCATATCACGCAACCTTTCTTTTTCTTATAATCTCCTTACAGATAGCCTCACAAAGTACGCGGGCCATGTTTACCTCAACTGCGTTGCCGATAAACTTCTTCTGGTCTGACTGTGGCCCAATCAGTACATAGTCTTCTGGGAATCCCATTATCTTTTTCAGTTCTGCTATCCGAAGCATACGCATCTTAATGTCGATGATACCATATAAGGCCATAAACTCCTTAATCTTGGCAGTCATCGGACTGTCCACTGGTGTGACCTGTATACCAACACCTCCTTCAACTTCCACCAAATAGGGAGGCATTTTGTCCATCCGTGCTATCAATGTAAAACAAGGGTTGTTCACAGAACCTCCGGCACTGGCAAACTGCGGATTCATAAGGTAATGCCATTTACGGTTGGCCGTGATTGTTTGTGACGGCTGTTCTATGCTGCTTCCTACATTTGAGAAAGCTGTGTTCATTATCCACGGTTTGCAGCTTACCACATTGAACTTAGGAACCGTGGTTACTGTACCAACCGGTTGCTCAATGGATGTCGGTTTTCCGGTACCGTATTGGTTGTCTATGAAAACAGAATTTACCAATGCCAACCTGTCTTTAGTCGTAACTGTCGGAGCTGGAAGTTCTACAGAATGGTTATGACCATTCCCGTAATAGGCTGAGACGAAAGCGTGGTGGTCTTTGCAGGTGATTGTTCCGGCAGGGCCTTCCACAGATATGTTCTTGCTATCCGGCTGGCCGCTGAATTGCTTGGAGAGGAAGTTTACCTTTGCCAATGCAAGCCGTCCTTGTGTTGCCACAACCGGGCATGGTTCGTCAACGCTTGGTGCCTGGTATTTCCCCGTCCGACTCATAGAGTTATACTTTACAATAAAAGCCTCCTTACCTCCAGCCACGAACTTAATCAATCCGGCATAGATGCGTTCAAGAGTTTTTTCGGCCAGCGGCTTCTTCCTGCAGAATATACTATCTCCTTCGTCTGAGAAGTCCAGCACTTCCTTGACCGGCTTCCATTTTTCCAATCGTCCGAACATATCCGACTTCCCATCTTTACAGTGAGTAGGTTCTGGGAACACAATCGGCAGGCCACGTTTGGCAAATATACCGAAGAAACGCTTGCGAGTGGTGTATGCCCCATAATCGGCAGCGTTAAGAATGCGCCAGTCAAAATCGTAACCATATTTCCTGACCTTGCGTTTCCACTTCTCATAGCATCGTCCTTTGTCCTTGCTGATAGGGTGCCCATGTTCATCCATATCGCCCCATGACATGAACTCCTCAACGTTCTCTATCTGGATGTAGTCTGGATCAATGGCCTCGATATAACGGAAAAGGTGTTCAGCAAGAGTACGACTATCAGCGTCCCGTGGCTGGCCGCCCTTGGCTTTGCTGAAGTTCGTACATTCAAGGCTGGCCCATAATACAACCAGTGCATCCGGATAAATCTTCTTCATTCGTTCTACATGGGCCACCAAAGGAGACAGTTCCAATGTTCTAATGTCCTCCGTGAAGTGGAGCGCATCCGGGTGATTGGCCGCATGGCTGGCGATAGCGTTTGCGTCGTGGTTCACACAAGCGACAACTTTAGCGCACTGTTCATCTGCGTAGCGTGCGTTTTCTACTCCGGTACTGGTTCCCCCGGCACCGCAGAAAAGGTCTATATAGAGTAACTTTATCATATCAATAAAATTTTATATCAAAATATCTCCAACAGTCCTTCAAGTTTATTAAAGTGATTGTTGTTGCATGAATTCCAATCTTCTTCCTCATTAGTATCAAGATTAAGCAGCTTGGCCATACCTTTTTTGTCAGGTTCGATAACCTTATAGTGTATACCTGTATAGAAACTAACTATGTAATCACCAGGATTTAATTCACATGGACTTATTGGTTTTAAATTCATTTTATGTAAAGTTTAGGTAAAGTGGATTTTAGAATAAAGTTTGTTGTGTTATTGTTCCAGAAGCTGTTTCATATTCATTCATGCACTCTTCACGAAATCTTTTTTCCTGAGCATCGAAATAATCTTTGTCTATTTCTGTGGCAAAAAAATCAAATCCCATCTTATAAGCTGCTATCCTGCTACTTCCACTTCCCAGGTGAGTGTCAAGAATCTTATAACCAGGTTTTGCAAATGTTCGTAAAAGATAAGCATACAGGTCGACTGGCTTTTGTGTGGGATGAAATTTACCCTTGTCAGCTTTACCTCCCTTATTCGAAATACTTACATGCTTAGCTGGTTTATCAAAAGAAGTCCAAGCAAATTCACATTGTGAAAAATTCTCCCATACCTGCTTTTTGTCCCAACATACAAAACATCTTGTTGGAGGAAGAGGAAAGTAATTACCTCCCCATATAATCTGATTTTTGCTGACACGAAACAATTCATCAAAGTATTCCTTTGTAGGACGGATATCCCATCGCTGAATATTTCCCCTGTTTAGACACCTGTTTTTAAGTTTACCTCTTCCGTGGGTACTTTTTTTATCGAGACCATACGGTGGATCAACTATAGCAAGTTCAAAGAACTTGTCAGGAATGGATTTCATATAATCCATGCAATCTATATTATAAACTTTGCTTATTGGCATAATTTACATACGGATTATAAGGTAAATCATAAACTGAAACCGCTTTCCCTTTTTGTATAAGAGAAAGAATATCGCTGAACTGTGCCGGACCGAAATTCATTTCACATATAACATTTCCTTCATTGTTTACAACAGGAGGATTTAGTGGGACAAAAGAAGGGTTCGGGTAAAGTACCGGCTTAACTTTAAAAAATGGCAGATAAATAGATTCTCCTGAAATTCCTTTCAGTTCTATCATACCGTCACGAGATACGCTTTCAAGAGAAAGCAATCCGTATTCTTCTGAAAAAACAATAAGCCCATAGGCCAGTCTGCTTCCAATAAATAAAAGCAATTCATCTACTGCATTCATATCTTGTCAAATTGTTTTTGGAGTTCGTATTCAAAGAAATATCTTATTCTGGAGTTGTCACCTTTCGAAAAAGTAAGTGCATTAGCAAATGCAGACATGCAGGCTGAATAGCATTTGTCTTTCATCCTTTCCGATTCGTCCTTAACCTTCGACTGCTCGATAATGCTTGAAGCCTGAACAGCGTTGTCAATGATTTTCTCAGCATTAGAGAAACATTCATTCACTTCTGCATACTTCTTTTTATCCTGATGGAAAATACCACCATCTTTCTTAAGAATGAATATCTGGACTCCTTCTCCTTTTTTGATTATTACCGCGATGTCAAATCCCTTGTATTCCTTCTGGTATCCTCTTCCTCCTATATTCATAGGATATTCAGTACTTTTAATCATTTTCTTCTGCTCCCTCCCAAGAGCGGTATTACGTTAAAACTCTTGAACCGGTCTATAAGACGGTCTCCGAACCTTTCCTTGAACTCATCAAGATCAAGATTGCTGGTTATGTGGTACTTCTTGAAGTGTGACTGATATATCTCATACCTTGCATACAGAAATTCATCTATCACGCTGTCAAGCGATGTACCATAGCTTTTCTGATTCTCAGTTTCAAGGCCAATATCGTTGATACAGATATTAAACGGCATTCCATCTATTCCCTTTCCTCCTTCCTCATTGTAGGTGTATCGGTCTATATGTCCGTTAATCTTGTAGTAGTTCATCATCTGTGTTACGGAAAGATTAAAGAACATGTTAGGGTTGTTAGTAAGTTTCAGGTATTCTGAAAAAACTTGCATTAAAAGCGTCTTTCCGGTACCAGGAACTCCGAGTATCATAAGGTTTTTATGTACCTTAAAGTCTTTACCAGGGAATATATTCTCAGCAAGCTTGCAGTTGTTGAAGTAGTATACAAGAAACCTTATTACGTCACGGTTATATTCGTCGACAACAAACTCCCTGAACTCTCTTTCCATATATGCGGAACCTATCTGTTCTATCATGTAACAGTGCCGGTCAAATTCATCATAATCTGTCAGGTCGAATTCAGAAACTTCCTGTATATCTTTCTTCATCCGATTTACGAGATTGTATATCTGGCTTGCTTTTAACTGAGTTTTTATCTGTTGTACGTTGTTTTCCATTGTCTCTGCATTTATTGTAGGCATCAACGCCTGTGTTTGTCCACCACCAGAAAAAGCGTCTTTTGGCATCATCTTTTGTGAGGACCGTTTTTTCTGATCCGGTTGCACTTATGTATTCAAAGAACTTTTTAATCTGTTCCTGAATTATCTTCATGAAGTTTACGGCACCTATTCCGGACTGCCTGCACATCTGCTCTTTCCATAATTCATCAGACATAAGTTCTTTTTCAATGTCAATTAATGTCTTTACAGGAGATAAGGTTTCCGCCTGAATGGCAGATACCCTTAAAGACTTGCTCAGACCTCCCTTCCTTCCGGCATTAGCCCTTTTGCTGCACACATCCTTGTACTTCTCATAATCGCGGTCAAACTGATTCTTTACAGGAGAAAATGCAATCTTTACGATACTGTCAGAAACAAACTCTTCGTATTCCATATTGGTAGGATCGTCAAGATGTTTCTGATATAATACCATTGCCCTTAGAAGCCTTCCTGCCTGTGCATCTGACAACTCACTTATTATGTCCATTGAATCCGTATACAGCAAGAACGAGTTTCGTTTCATGTCATATCTCTTATATATTCGTTAACCGCATCCTTGAATTCTTCAAATGAACGGCAGACTATATATTTGCTTCCGTTCTTTACAGCTTCCTGTTCCCATTTCTTCTGAGAATCACTCTGCTTACCGGAACGTGTTTTCATTTCGATGCAAAGTGCACCGTAATGACGGTTGCTCTTGAGAAGAATCAGGTCTGACACGCCCGGGAGCATACCTTCATCCTTCATGTACGCGCCATTCCTTGCAGATCTTCTTGCAGCGTTTGGAATGGCAAAAAGCACATAGCTTATGGAAGGATACTGCTTCCTGAACCATTTAACGCACGCACATTGAAGACGGTGTTCTTCATCATCATGCTTCTTTTTACAGGTATTCTTCTTTATTTTGAGAAGGTCCGAAATACTGATTCTATTCTTCTGTGGCATAGGCTAAGCTGAATTCTTTAGGTATGTACTGGCTAATCGGTATGATGGTTGACTGTTCTATAGACGCATGGATAATCTTCCTGTCAAAACCTCTGTTTTTCTCCTTGCATTCTTCTTCGAGCTTGTCCTGCTCGTCATTCAGGTATCTGTTTATAAGCATTATCGCGCGTTCTGCAGTATAAGTCTGTACGACAAACTGCCTGTTAGTTTCCTCCTTGTCCTCATCCTTTCCTTCTGTAGTAAAAATGATTCGTGCGTCAATGTTGTAGAATTTGGATTCAGGAATGTCGGCCTTGTCCTCTCCGCATATCTTCTTGATTTCCTCGTCAGAATATAGTTCTGAATTCTCCATAACAAGCTTTCCGAGTTCATCAAGAGGGGTAGTTGATAACTTGTCAACAAGAATTATGCAATAATCAAACTCCTTAATCTGGGTTATCCGAAAACTTCCTTTGAAATTGAGTTCTGTGAAGTCCTTAACGATTTCCCTTGCCTGGTCTATAGACTGTGCTTTAAGCAGGAACTTCTTTTTTTTCATGTCACATAATACTTGTGCCATGTACGGAATAAAGTTGTCAGTTGTCATTTCGAACGCCATTCGTCTCTGATTTGATACTTCAACTTCCTGAATGGATCCTTCCTGAATGTAGAAGCTAATCTGAGATATTTCTTCTTTTCCAAGATAGGTTCCTGCTTCATATATTATTTCGTTACGCTCAATGTTTACAACCTCTCCTGTATCATGATCCGCAAACGTTTCACTCCATGTTCTTTTCAGTGATTTTACCAGGAACTTTCCAAGCATTTTTTTTATGTCGCTTGTTACATATCTTACTTCGTCCTTTCTTGTCTCAACCTTCACTACGTTTTTTTTCTTTGCCATAGCTTACTCCTTTCTGTATTTATTGATTGTATTCATTATGGTTTCAACAGGAAGTGCCACTTCTGTTGTAGTTTTATCTTCATATCCCTTTATGTATTCGTATGCTTCGGGAAATGCTTCCTTAACTTTCTTTGAATTCCTTAGAGATAGGAGAGTGTTCACTATAGAATTGTATGTCCTGCTCTTTTCATCCCTAAGTTCTTCTATCCTTTCCTGTAGCACTGACACCTTTTCTGATTCTTCTGCAGTACACGGAACATTCAATCCACCTCCGCATGAACTTCCGTAAGGAAGCCATTCTTTAATTTCCACCCTTGTAACCTGTGAACCGTTTGCGATGTATACGGCCCTTGTTTGATAAAAGAATCTTGGATACTTAGTGAAAGTATCATATACCTGTTCAGGAATACCTCTTACTGCTATATCTTTCACTATACCATTAAGTATATCATGTTCATTGCTGATACGTTCAGCTATAGGTTTCACCATTTTTGTTGCAACCTGTTCAGCTATTGCTTTTGTTATGTTCATAATTCGTATGATTTAAAATATCTGTGTGCCGCGCATTCGTCATGCTCCAGCACGATTTTGTACAATTTCTTCTGCTGTTTCCGGAATTCTATATCATTGTCATACAGACGGTGATGTTCACGGCACATAGGAACCACATTCCATTTTTCCGTATAGTATTCAGGATACATTGAACGTGGAAGAAGATGTGCCGGATCAACGGCCGGCCTTCCGCATATACAGCATCTGTCAGGAAGCTCCCTCTTTATCTTGTTCATTTCATTGTTAAGTGCTTCCTGCTTTTTGCTTACCTTCCTTATCTTTACCATTCGAAGCGGAGATTTTCTCCGCAATGGTGTTCTCTTTTCTTTCATTTTGTTCGATTTTGTTTTCTCGTATATATTCCTTCAATGCTTTTCTGTAAGTGCGTGAAGTATTATATCCCCTGTTGTTGTCAGGGAAAAGGGAAATCACGTATTCAAGGCATTCAAGTATCGCTGCACGACTCTTCCTGCTTATCATATAGAATCAAGTTGACAAGTTTATCGAAGTAACATTCATCTTTCGGTATGTCGTCAGAGGACGCGGTTATCTGATTGGCAATGCTTCTTTTTTTCTGTATGAGGTTGTATATACGATGGTCTATACTTCCCTGACCGAGTGCGTTGTATACTGTGACATTATTTTTCTGTCCGATACGGTGGCACCGGTCCTCGCATTGTACAAGATCCGCGTAAGTCCATGGCTGTTCAACGAAAAGTACGGTGGAAGAAGCTGTAAGAGTTATTCCAACTCCTGCCGCCTTGATGGAGCATATTATTATCTGAATCTCCGGCCTGTTCTGGAACACGTCAACGGAAGCCTGTTTCTGTATGAAATCCTGCCGGCCTGTTACCATAACCGAATCAGGAAATGCCGATTTAAGACTGTCTACGATAGAATGTGAGGAGCAGAATACGACTATTTTTCTGCCGGTAGCAATAAAGTCTTTCAGGAAATCTATTACTGGATTAACCTTGCATAATGCAACGATGCTTCTCAGCTCCATGAACTGAACGAGTGCCTTATTACGCATCTTGGCGCGTGCCTGACCTTCGCTGCACGACTTGTATGTAATAAGATACTCCTTAAGATTCTCTTCGGCCATCTTGTAGGCTTCGTAATAATCTCTCGGAGATTCCTTCTCTATGTCAATGTAGATGTCAACCCTTGTCTTGTCTGGAAGCTGTGTAAGCACGTCCTTCTTCTCACGCCTTATAAGACATGTTTCGTATAGCTTTTTAGAAAGTTCTTCAAGGTTTTCTCCGTCACCATATCTTGCTGTGAAATAAGAATTTCCACCGAAGTCATTAAGTCGGTCCATTATGGCAAGCTGTGATATCAGGTCACGCGGTCGGTTCACTACCGGAGTACCGGTAAGTTCCATGATGTACTTTTTACCGTGGGCTATTCCTGCGATAAACTTGGACTGCTGGGCCCCGGGGTCCTTGCATCTGTGGCTTTCGTCAATGATAACAGATTTGAACAGGCTTATGAAAGGGTTGAACACTATATCCTTAAGCCTGTCACCCTTCCTGTACTTCCACACGAAAAACTTTCTCAGGCTTTCGTAATTGCATATACATACGTCTGCCGTTCGCATTTGTAACAGATAACCCCATGTGGATTTTACGCTGTCGTTAAGTATAAGTGCTTCAACTCCGGCAAACTTTTCGAACTCCCTTTTCCAGTTAATCTTCAGTGAAGAAGGACAGATTACAAGGGAAGGGTAGGCACCTGCAGTATTTACGATGCCAATCGACTGGCAGGTTTTCCCCAGACCTGGTTCATCGCCCAAGAAAAGACGTTTAAGTTCAAGTCCTTTTATAATTCCTTCCTTCTGGTATTCGTATGGTGTTATGTTGAGCTTTATAGGAATTTCCATATTTCCTCCTCTATTTGTTCGTTGTTTACGCCCTTCAGGTAGTTCTTAAGTATGTGGTTTACCGAACTTCTGTAGAACTTCTCAAATTCAGTTTCGTCCATCTTGTCGAACGCGATTGACTTAGGTATAATCACGGACTGGTTACCGTAGTGTGACACCTCGTATAGTCCAAGGTCAACCTTAAGTCGTGTGCGCAAGTCTTCTACTGAATGTACGTTAAGAGACTCTTCCAGCCATTCAGGAAAATTGTCATACGTAAGCTTAAGAAGAGCAAAAAACTTTTTATGAAACTCGTAGTTCCTTTTCTGGCCAACTTCTACAAGAACATCAGTATTCCTTTTCAGGCTCCTGAACTCCTCACGGTCGCTGTCATATTTTGGAACAAGTCCGTTATCGGTTACTATACATAGAATCTTCATGTGACAAACAGATAGTATTTAAAGGCAAGTTCGTTGTACTTATCAAAACCACGTCTGTATACCTGATCACCTCGTTCAATGAACTTCTTGAACACCTTGCAGTTTTTCTTGCTGATGGCATAGATGAAGTCTTTGTTCGAACCGGCAATATCCATATACCATGCGCGGCTTCTGTCCCAGTCGAAGAAGTCGACTGCTTCGTCAAACTGAGCCTGAGAAACAGCAAATGTGGTTTTAAGGTCGCCACCGAATCCTACAGAAGAAAGGAACCAGTCCCATTTGCACCGGGTAGGAAGATGATACTTGAATCCGGTGTAATCAAACTCCCTTTCTTTTACCATGAACTTCTGTGTGTCAGAGTTTTTAAGTACGTAATCAAGAAATTCATCTTTCCTGGCTTCCATCAGAAGCGACTTGTGCATTTCCCTTGCAAGTGCAAAATCATCTTCCGTATACTTCACATCATCAACGGTAAGCTGGTAATAATTGACTCTGTCAGGCTCAGTTATGATTGCATCCACAAGTGAGCCGAAAGCGAATATCTTCTCTTTATCCCCGAACTGAAGCCGGGGATAAAGGAGATTCTTAAGTTCCGTAAGGTCCGAATTGCTTACCTCGTTACGGTTGTAGTAGCTGTCAGGATTCATTTTGCCTTAATTTCGTCAATGTACTTCAAGTTGTCGGACTTGATATAGTCAGGATTCTGGCGGTTGGCTGATTTTTCCGCGTATGAAATCTGCTTCTTGAATACTTTTTCAAGTTCCTCCTGTGACAGATACTGTCCTTCACCAACCCACCAGTAGTTGAACAGATCAGCGTAACCCTTTGGATTCAACACCTTCACAAGCTTTTTAACCTTTACCTTGTTAGCCGGTGATGATACGCTTACTGCAGATACGGAAAACAGACTCTCCACATTGTTCTGCTTGCTTTTAAGTTCTTCTTCCTGTCTCTTCCTTTCTTCTTCGGCCTTTCTTTCGGCTTCTTTTCTTTCCCGCTCCTGCTGCTCTTTTCTCTTCATTTCTTCCTCACGTGCTGCTGCGGCTTCCGCATCCACCTGCTTCTGCTTCTCAATTGCCAGAAGCTCATTGTACTTTGATGTAAGAAGCTGCATGATGGAATCTTTCTGACCTTGTACGTCAAACTCGTACTGCTGCATCATCGCATACCCCTTTTCGATTGCTTTCTTCTGAATGGCCTTGACTTCTTCCATGCCAAGGGAAGACGGAAGCATTACTCCGAATGTGTATCCGGCAATTTCCTTAACCGGAAACTTGCAGTCGAAAGAATCAATCTGTGCTGAAACTTCGTCAAAATTCAAGTAGGTAAGTGAGGAATTGAGCGATATAAGACGGTTTATAGCCTGATTGGTGCGCTGGTTGAAGAATCCGAATATTTCCTTCTCGCACGCTTCAAGATATGAAGTCTTGTCCCTCTCAATCTGGGCCATCCTTTCGGCTTCCCTTCTTCTTCTTTCCTCTTCCTCGTATTTCTTTCTTGCGTACTGGTCACGCAGCTTCTGTGCCTTGTTGGCCGGTGTTCCGGCAACCTTCGGATCTATCATCGTTTCAAGCTGGGTGAATCCGGAACGTATCTGATCGAAGAGCTGTGTTACAGGTTTTCGTCTGTCATTCATTGCAGTAATCGTAACCCTTGATTTCTTGATATAGTCCTCAAGTTGTTTGTCTATTTCATCATTCATACCTCCTTCTGCAATTGACAGAAGTTTTTTACCGTATTCCACGCACGCCTGGCAGGAAGCCTGATTCTTTTCTATAGCGTCAGGTGCGATTCTTGCAACTTCTACTATATCATTCTGCTGCTTGATAATTTGATTTTCCATATAGATTTATTTTTTTGTTAAACATTAGAACGGATCATCAGGGCTCGATGATTTATCAATCGTAACCCCCTTAGCCATATCGTTTACCGGAGGTCCGAAAGGACGTTCATTCTCTGATGGTACTGAATCTGTCTGAACTCCGTATATATCTTCCGTCTTTTCAGGTTCCGGATCCTCAGACTGCAATACCGTGCTCTTTCCGACCTTAATCTTGGGATAAGTCTTGAAAGCGTGCTTGATTGTCTTGGCAATGAGGAAACCGGTATCTATACTTCCGTCATTCGAAGTGTAAAGCTCATTAGCCTTGCATTCGTATCTCCTTTCCCTCTCATTCCATTTTTTGTTTGCTTTGGAAGAGTAACCCTTAAGACGTTCAATCTCTTCTTCAAGGAGCCAGGAATAATCTACGGAACGGTCACTACGTACTATGCGGATGAAGCATCCTATTACCTGATGCCCCTTGTGCGGAAGGTTGCACTTGTATTCAACGCTTTTCTTCTCTCCGCTGACCGAGCAGGAAAATTCGTCATTGTCATATACAACGATCGGATTGTCAGCATATAGAATCTGACCGGCAGACGCGCGTATGACAAGTTCACCGTAACCGGAAATCTTCAGGGTGCATCGTGTTTCGTATACGTCCTTACCGTCAGTACCCTTTCCGATATTCACATTTCGCGGAATCAGGTATGCAGTTGCCTGTGCTCCGGGTTCTACTGACAGATTATACACAGACAAGTCGATGATGCTGGTATAAATCGAAAATGCCGTACACTTTTTAAGGTAAATGCTTTCTGAGATAATCTTCTGAAAGTTCTGTCTTTCACGTTCGAAAAAAGCTTCACCGCCTTCTCCGTGCATCAGGTTGTACACCTCCACGACTTTTTCCATTACCGCTTCGCAATCCAGAATGTTCTCTGCATTGTACTTCTGGAATTCACTTAATTTCAATGCTACGTTACTCATTTGATTTAATTTTTTGGTTTAGATAGTTCCTTAAATGGTTTTGCTGTGATTCGTCAAGAATCAGAATCTTTTCATTGAGGTAGGAATTATTTTCCTCCGGTCTCTGAACAATTACAAGATCTCCTTTTGAGGAGCTTCCGAAAAGCAGAATTGTTTTTTCTTTTTCTTCCATAAGACTGATTTTGGTTATAAAAAAAGCCTGTCAGGTAAATCCTGACAAGCTGAAATTTCTAAGGGGAATATAAAGGGGATAATAATATACACTCATATATATTATATATCATTATCTGTAGCAATTGCTAGCATTTGCTACGTTTGCTAAAACTATTTCTTAACTTAGTGTAAATCAGATGATTATTTTAATTTTAATCTGACTTGTCTTATTCAAACTTTAATAGAATGCTATCAAATGAAAGCAACTTCTAGCAAATCTGGCAAAAGCTTGCAAATGGTAGCAATTGGTAGCATTTGCTAAGTATTTTTGGCGAAAGTGTACAGCAAACCCATTTAGCGGACGCATTAAAAAAATAATCCGCTATTGATTTCTCTCTGTCATTTTTTAATGAGCTCGTATTTACTAGCTCGCAGACACTGTCTTTTGCCGTCATCTTGCGGGACGTCTTGCGGGACGTCTTGCACGGTGTGTTTGCCATCTTTTCCACGGTGCACACTGCTTTCGCAGTCGCCGCCTGACATACTCAGACACGCATCAACCGTAACGCATTCCCAACGCATTCCCAACGCATACGACAATCAAGTGCCCTGGCGTATTCATACGCAATTCATAAAAAAATGCTTTCGATGTGGCTGATACAGGACTCGAACCCATTCACCTTTCGGTGGACCCCTTCGGAAAATCAGCCTACCTCCGCTGCCTTGGATTGGCTACGCTTATAGGGTGTACGGCTCCCTTGGTTTAGTTTTTAATAATAAAAAAGCTTTAGAAAGCCTGAAGAGAATCGAACTCTTATCTACGGAAAAACCGTTATTCTACCATTGAAATACAGGCTCTGCCAAGTTGTGAATAGATAAAACGGAATTAATTATTCTCACGAACGTGGACCGTCACGGGCTTGAACCGTGGACCTTCAGATTATGAGTCTGCTGCTCTGACCGACTGAGCTAACGGTCCGGTATTGAAATACATTCAGGCCTTCACAGGAGTGAATGTATTTATCAAACCAAAACTAAATCTAATATGAAAAACACTCATACTATGGACAAATATCTGTATTCAGATTAAGTATAACTTAAACAAGTATATTGTAATCAATCTGATGATTCACAGCTTTGTGCACTATTGCATCCACATGTGCATCCACATTCATTTGTCGGAGGGCATTCTTCGTAGATTCTATCTTGAAGAATATAGACAAAATCCCTCATTGTTTTCTCTTGAATATAGAGCTTCTTTTTCTTTGATTCCGGAAGTTCATTAAACTTTTCGGACTTGATAAAATTGGAAAGTTTTACAAGTTTGTCATTTTCAGTCTTGTATTCAAGACGAAGGCGGTCAATGTATGTATCTGTGCAATTATACGCCTTTTCAAACACATGTTTTGGAGACCATGATTCGTATCCATCCTCGTATTTTACCAGATATCCCATATAGTAATCACCTGGATCTTCAGAGTTTTGATAAGGATCTCTTCCAGAATATTTTCTAAACTCGCCTAAACTCATTGGTTTAGCGAAAACTTCTTTTGTACCTGTGTACTTTTTCATTTCATTCATAACATTTATTTTTAAAATAGCTGTCCCCTTCGAAGGATTAAACCTGTCACGGATTTCTCCGGTGGAATCTTACCACAAGGGGTGCCGCAAGCGTTACCTTGTCTTTAAGGGACATACCCAGCCATTTTTTATAATCTAAAGCAAATTGGACTTGTTAGCGTACCAAAAAGCCCGGATGCCATTACCGCGTTTCCGCTAAGCAACATTTCTTTATTGGTACACATTTTTATGTCAAGAATGTCAAAGACCGTTTTTTTATAGTCACCGGTCCGGGAATCGAACCCGGATCTGAAGTTTAGGAAACTTCCGTTCTATCCGTTGAACTAACAGGCGTCTGTTCTTGGCCGTCCTGCTCTTGCACGTTCTATTGATGCGTGCTTAAGAACGTCCCATGCGTTGCAGAATAGCTTGGCATTCTGCTTTTCGCTCTTCTTGGTGTATCTTATCTTGCCTGAATCAAGAAGCATCGAAAGCCTTTTCATTCCTCCTACAATGGAGGCTGATTCGCGAAGACCGAAAGTCTTGTCATTCATGGCAAGGAATATTGCTGTCTCATTGAGCATCGTAAAATGATTTATTGTTAAGGTATTCTCTGGCAATCTCCGCGTTTCCGGCATCATGGCCGATTTTGCAGCGTATTGATTCAAGTGCGCTTTCGCTGATTCCTTCTACTATTTCGGATGAATAGTCCTTGTGGTTGGACAGGATAAATACTGATAATGCCGCTACAACCAGTATCAGGCATGATTTAGAAATTCTGTTCATCATATTATTCAGTTTTTAATGGTATTGCAGTTATGGTTATCTTAGATTCCTTTCTGTTCAGGGATACCTTGTATTTCATTACACGTGGGTTTACTCTCCTGAATGAACATTCGTATGCAAGATTCTTTGCAGACAGACATTTGTTCGGGGGAAGCGTCCAGCTCATTGATGTGCCAGGCTCTATTTTTTTAATATCTTCTACTGTTACTCTATCCATTTTTTTATAGTTTACTGATGTAAACAGAAAAGAAATTGCTATCTTTGTATTAAGAGATTGTGTAAGTGTCTACTATGTAGCCGCTTCTTTTTTATTTGCATCTTGTTACCTACCTACTTTCTTACTTGGTGCAAATGTAATAGATATTCTATTATAAACAATAGATAATCTATTGAAAGATTGTTTTATTAACATTTATTTTCTTTTTTGTATGGGTTTGTTAGAACGGGCTAAAGAATTTATTGCTGCTAAATCGCTAACTCCGAAGCAGTTTGAACAGATTGTAGGACTTAGCAATGGTGCTTTTTCAAAACTTAGTGATAGTACAAGAAGAAGTACAGTTGATAGAATATCTAATGCTTTTCCTGAATTAAATGTGTCTTGGCTTATTAATGGAGAGGGAGATATGTTAAATAAGAATGTATCTGATACATCTATAGGCAAAAATAAAAACGAGAAAAATGATACTCGCCCACGTATACCATACGATGCAGCTGCCGGAACTTTGACCGAGACAATAGAAGGAGTAACAGAATATCAGTGTGAAGAAGTTCCGGTTATCAGTGCTTTCCCTAAGTATGATTTTACAATACGTATAGTAGGAAGAAGCATGGAGCCTGAATACTTTGCCGGTGATGAAGTGGCATGTTTAAAAGTAAACGAAAAGCGGTTCCTTCAATGGGGTAGGGTGCACGTGCTTGACACAACCCAGGGAGTAGTAATTAAGAGAATATATGACAATGGAGACTGCATAACATGCCGTTCGTACAATCCGGAGTTTCCGGACTTCTCAATCCCTAAAGAGGATATTCGTTCTTATAATTTAGTTGTCGGTAGTTTAAGGTTATGAAAAATATATTTACTGCAAATAAATTTAGTAATATGGATAATGATTGGCTTAAGATATTAAGGAACGGTTGTGTAGAGGTGCTTGGAATTCGATTGGGGTATCGTAAAGAATTTATTATCGAGAAATTGAGTAAAACCTATACACTTGAAAAAAATAATAAGCATTCACCATATATAAGCAATATTAGTATAGGAGCAATTCAAGAATGCTCGGTTTTGTTTAATTGCAACAATGATTCGTATTTGTACAGCATTCAAATTTCTTGTGTATTGCATGATACCGCTAGTGTTGATGAATTTATGCATGAAATAACATACAGGTTTGATAATAATTTATATTTATTTACAAAAGAAATTGTAGATAATAAGTCTTCTATACAATACGCAAATAATCTATTAAATGTAAAAATCTATAAGCAGAAAATTACAGGTGGGAATCCAAATGATATTATTGTTATTCTTATCATCTCAGCTCCTTTATTGAAAGAAATTGAAAATGGTAATTTATTACAAGAACAGTCAACACGAAAAATAATAGATTTTTATAAAAACTCTGTTGTTATAGATAAAAAAACAGTTAAGTTCGTTTCTTTAACTATAATTGTTAAAACGTTAATAGTTCTATTATTTTTATGTTTAGGATATTTATATGTTCTAAATGGAAGATACTCTCATATAGGTTCGTTTTATTATTTTGATAAATGGACACAGAAAATAATAAATGCTGGGAAATAATAGATGTAATAAATATAGTTTACTTTTTAATTCATAAGATAAATAAATTGTCATATTTCAATTTTACATAAATATCAAAAATGAAGTTTATAATATATTACACAATCCTTGTTGTTTTAATGTTTATTTCCGCTGCATTGATGGCTACTATAACAACATTTTTTTCATTTGGTAGGATTTCAATATTTCTTACTGCTGGTGCCGGTTATTCTGTATTCTATTATAGGAAGTTCTTATTTAATATGTTTGACAAAATCTCAAAAGAGAAAAAATAGATTACTAAAAAAGTACCTTTTTAAAAACAGAAAAACAATCATAACCAATTAATACACAAAAAGTTAAACGGTGTCCGATTAATACATTCGTAATGAGTAAGTCGCGGGTTCGAGTCCCGCTTTCGGCTCCGACTTAAAACCGCTTATTACATTGTGAATTAGGCGGTTTTTCTGTTTTCTATACTCATATTAAACACCCAGTACTATATTGGCGTCAATATTCAATTTCTGGCTGATTTCGCGGGCTACTTTCAAGGTCGGTTCACATTTACCGGAAATATAATCACTCAAGCGTGAAGGACTGACTCCGATTAATTTTGCTAAAGATTTCTGATTAAGTCCCATCTCATACATACGAAGTTTGAGGACATCAACCAGCGTTGGTTCTCCCAGTGCGAAATGTTCTTCAGAATAATCTGCAACGAGATTAGAAAGTAATTCCAACTCTATACTGTGAGGATTATCCAGAGGGGTTTCATCTGTAACCAGTGGAAGTAATTCCTCAACTCTTTTTACTGCCCAATCGTATTGAGCTTTTGTTTCTATCTTTGTCATGGCTCTTGGTTGATCGGTAATTGCCGATTCAGTTTAATTACAAAACTGAACAATCAGCTATCTTATCATACTCGGCATGAGTGCCTATAAAACGAATATAAACGAACTTTATAGTGAATTTTATCACTACAATCAGTCTGTAGCTATTACCTTTGATATTGAATACATAATGTTGGTTACCCACATTATCTACGCTATTAAAGGTCTTTTTTACGTCTGCAAAGCAAGTCCATTCGCTTCTTTTAACTATGGTAGTCCATTCTTGCAAAGCTACTTTTGCATCAGGATGCGCTTCTGCATATTCTTTTATAGCTTGTTCTGTAAATATTCTCATTAGATTCACTCGATTGTCATGTGGCAAAGATAGGAATAAAATTCTGATTTGTAAAATAAAATTTTATTATTTGGAATCGTGGTGAGCGCTTCTAAAATGCCTAAGCGTTTGCTTTCAAATGCAAGTGCATTTAAAGTAAAACGCCCTTGCGTTTTATTTAAAACGTAAAGGCGTTTAAGTTAAAACACAAAGGCGTTTTTTCAACTCTGTTTTAAAGGCTTGAAAAGCCTACAGTTTCTGGTCTGAAATAAGTCGGGCGATGCGTGTCTTGCTCTGCGCTCCTTTGGTAAGCAGGTACACATGCTTGTAGGCATCGCGGTTCAGTTCCGTAGGCGAGCCGTTGATGAGGATGATGTTCCGGTCGTTGGCAAACTTCAGGATACCGTTCACGTTGTTCGGATGGAGCTTACCGATTTCGTCCATCATACAGTGCAGTTTGAAGTCCTTGAACTTGCGCGAAGCCCCTTCCTTGAACACGTTCAGTAACATGATGTTGATCATGGCCTTCACCAGAATGTCGGTACCTTCCGAACCCACGTTCGACAGTTTCTCCACGAAGCCCGTGTCGTTGTTGTTCTCGATGATGCGGAAACGCAGCTCGAACGAGTCGTACAGGCGGATGCTGTCGTAGCGGTAGGCGTGAATCTCCTTGATGAAGTCGCGGAGCAGGGCGATGGCCTCTTGTTTCACCAGCTGCTCGTTTTCCGACGAGAAGAGGTTGGTGCCCGGCGTGAGGTCATAGGCATGCTCGTTGTAGTACTTCTGGATGGCACGCAGACAGTTTACCACACGGTTGCTGCTTTCTTCCACCTTCATTTCGATACACTGGATAACGCCCACGAAATTGCACGTCTGGAATCCTTTGTTCACCTGACCAATGAGGTCCTGAATGTCGTCTTCCGAAGCCGTGAGCATTGAGGTATCCATGCTGATGCGCTTGAAGATGTCGGAGTGCTCGTTGTTGATGCGGCGGACGAACTCGCTGATTTTGTTCTCTTCCACAAAGTCGTGCAGTTCCTCGGCAAAGCGGATGTACTCCCAGTCCTCGGTAAACTTGGTCTTGAACTTGAAGGTATTCTCTTCGTCGAAGTGGCCGGTAAAGAGATTCACCTCCTTGCGCAGACGGTTTTGCAGCGTCATGTACTGGCTGTCCGTGCGGCCCAGTTCGTCAATCAGTTCCAGGCAGGTGCGCGGCGTGTGGATTTCCAGCGTGACGGGGTTCTCGGGATTGAAAATATCCTGATGCGGCTTGTACCAGTCGTAGGCCGAAATCTTGCTGTACGCCTCCAGGTTGGCCTGAAGCTGTGTCACTTCCTTCTCTGCCTGCTGCAGTTCCTTGTTCAGGGCATCAATCTGCTCCTGCAAGCCCGAGGTCTCCCGGCGCAGGTTGTCCTTCTCCTGGCTGAGCTGGCGTTTCTGTTCCTCCTGTTCACGCTTCCATTCCGGAATGTGGTCGATAAGGTCGCGCTTGTCCTTCTGGTACTCGATGAGCAGGGTGGCGTGCTCCTTGATGAACTGCAGTTCCCGGTCGATGTCGCGCAACTGGCTGCTAATCTGTTGCAAACGTTCGGTGTCGGCCCCTTGCGAGTGCAGTTCCTGCTTCATCTGACGCTCGTATTCGGCTTTCTCCGTGGCGATGCGCTGCTGTTCTTCCTTATCCTCCAGGCGGATGCTGCCGGCCTGTGTCTCCTTCTCGTGCGCGATGTCCTGCTGCACCCGGTTCCATTCCTGCTTCAGCTGGTTCAGCTTCTCGCTCTTTTCACGGTTCAGGTTGTTCAGTTTACCGTCAATTTCCTTCAGTTCTGTGGCGATGCGTTGCTTTTCCTCTTCCAGCTTCCGGAGTTTGGCAGTACGTTCGGCTTCCGCCTTCTTCTTCCAGTCGTCCAGGTCGAGCATATCCTTCTGGTACTGCTGTTCCAGTTTCTCCAGCTCGTATTCCTGCACGGCTATCACGTCTTTCTGTTCCTTGATGCGCGGCTGGTATTTGGCTTTCAACTGCTCTTCCAGGGTCTCTTTCTCCTGTTGCAGACGGAGGGTTTCAGCCTGAATTTCCGCCAGTCGCTTGATGCCCTTGTCATGTTCCGCCTGATAGTCGTCGATGGAGCGGATGTGGCGCTCGATGTCCTGCAGGGAGATGGAGATGCCGTAGAACGACGTACCCTCGTCTACAATCTTCGGCGAGAGGTTGGTCTGCCAGAGGATGGACTCGTCGCACAGCTTACCGATATTTTCTTCCCATCCCTTCTTGTGTTCCTTGAGCCAGCCTTGCAGGGTGCTCTTGCTGTTTTTCAGGAAAGTCTCCAGTTCGTCCATACGCGGACGGAGCTGTAAGTGCTCGGCTTGCAACTGCATCAGTGCTTCGTCTTTCTCCTTCAGTCCCTTCTGCAACTCTTCTTCCCATTTCAGGGTAAGTTCCTTGATGATGAGCTGGGCGTTGTTGATGCGGTTCTTCTTGCTCATGTGCAGACCGGTGTACGACTGGATGCGGTGTTTCAGTTCCTCCTGCTCGGCTTCGAAGAAAGTCTCCTTGCGGCACAGCTGCATCTGGTAGTCGAGGGCGGTCAGTTCGTTCTGCTTGCTGCTGCGCTCCGGATGCAGTTGCTGGGAGAGCTGTTCGTATTCCTGGTAAAGCGCTTCGGTAGCCGCTTCGTGCTGACGGCGGGCTTCTTCGATGCGGGCATTGAACGTGTTGTTCAGTCCCTCAAGCTGCTTGATTTTGGCCTCGTGGATGCGGTTCCACTGCTCGTCGAGGCTCTGGATAAGCGACTTGTACTTGGTGGAGATTTCCGTGTAGTGCGAGGTAAGGATGCGTTGCTCCTCCTGCAATCCCTGCTGCTTGTTCTTCCACTCCTCCTTGCGGGCCGAGCGCTCCATGATTTCTTCTATCTGGCGGCGGGCATATTCCTTTTCCTTCTGCTGTGCTTTCTGCAGTTCGTTGTTCAGGATGGCCAGCGCCTCCTGCATCTTGTCGCAGCGCTGGCGCGACTGTTCCTGCAACTCCTGACGGCGGGTGAGGAGGGTGGTACGTGTTTTCTCGGCCTGGTGCTTCTGTTCCTCGGCCTTGGGCAACTGGCTTTCGGTAAGGCGGTAGGTGGCGGCCAGTTCGCGGCAACCCTGCACCAGGGCAGTCTGCTGACGTGACACCTGTGCCGATAGGGAGGTGATTTCTTTGGCCTGTTTCTGCGTTTCGCGTTTCTGGAACTCTTCGATGTCGCGCAGGCGTGTCTCGAAGTTCTTCAGGTGCTCCTTGTAGGTATTCAGGTCGATGGCGGTCTCGTCTTCGTTGATGGACGAGATGATGGTCTTCTTGATGAACTCCGCATCGAGCTTTGAGTTGAGGAGCACGTTTTGTATGGTACGCGGAATGTTCTGGTACTGCTTGCTCTCCATGAGCGAGTAGCGGCTCATTTCGGGACCTGCCCCGTTGCCGTAGAGAATGTTACGGTATTCGTCGTAGGTATAGATGATGCGTGAGTAGTCCACTCCGTACTGGTCGAGGGCGGCACGGATACGGTCGTTTCCGCTGTAGGCCGTGCGGTTCTCGTCGACAAAGAATTCCATGCGGTAGGGCGAGTCGATGAAACGGTAGCACACGCGGCCCATCGACTTGAAGCTCAGGATGCAGAACGCTCCCTGTTCGGTGGTTACCTCGTAGATGATGTAGGAGTTGGAGTAGGGGAAGTAATATTCCGTGTAGCTCTGCTTCTCTACGGGGATACCCAGCTTCTGGGTGTCGGCGTTGTAGAAAAACAGGATGGCGCGCAATACGGTACTTTTTCCCACTCCCTGCGTGCCGATGAAGTGCACATTCCCGTCCAGGTAAATGTCGTCGGCATAGGGAATGTTGGCGCTGTTGATAAAGATGATTCTATTCAGGTTTCTCATTGTCTTCCGTTTCAGTGTCGTCGTAAATTTGGATACTTTCAATCAGGCGTTCCAGGTAGTGCCAGGAACTCATCACCTTGTAGGTGTTGGTCTTCTCGTTCTCCAGTTCCAGGAAAGATTCCTTGGTGAGCTGGCGAATCAGGTTGTCGAGCACGTCCTTGCGCACGTCCTTGTCGGAGAAATGCTTGCGCAGCCCGTCGAGCTTGTTTTGCAGCATCACGTTGATGTTGGCCTCCACCAGAATCTGTTCGGGCTGGAAGCGGAATCCTGCGCCGAAAGTCTCGTCGTAGGTCTTGAACAGGTCGAGCACGTCAATCCAGTAGTAGGCACGCATGATTTTCTGTTCCAGTGTGGTACGCGGTTCCACGCGCGAAAAGTAAAAGTATTCGTTGCCCCGTTCCAGGGTGTAGCCGATTTGGGCGAAGTAGACCGAGAGCGCTTCGAAGTGGTCGTCTATCTGGTCGTACATGTCGCGCACGGCTTCGTTGCAGCTGTTCGAACTGATGAACTGTCCCTTCTGGAGGCAGTCGAACAAGGCCGCAGTATTGTCAGGTATATGTATGTTCAGTTCCATAAGTCAAATGTATAGGGATGAGTGGGTTACGAGTTAGCCGGATACACCTTGGCATATTCGTACTGGTGATACAGGCCGAATTCCTCGCTGATGCGGAGACGGTTTTCGTAGAGCGACACCATCTGGCAGAACAAGGTGGTGCGTTCCTGCTCGTCCACTTCGCGGGCGAAGGTGTAGTGCATCAGGTAGTGGAAGAGGTCTTCTTCCGGAGCCGATGCATCGTTCCAGCGGGCTTGTGCCTGCGCCTGTATGTAGTCGCTCAGGGTTTCTTCCAGGTCAATGACCTCCTGGTACATGGCCTGCGATTCCATGTCCTCCTCGCTGAAGGCGCCCGCCTCGTTGCTGCGGATAATCTCGCGGTACTGCAGGTTGCGCAGCACTTTCAGGATGACAGGACGTGCCTCGTCGGTACTCAGGTAGGGCAGTGACAGCTTGAACGAAGACGGCACGCTGCCTTCCACCAGTACGGAATGTTCTCTTTCGAGCACTTCCGAAAGGTTGCTTCGCGAACGCAGCTCAAACTGGTCTTGCAGGTACTTCACCTTCCGGATTTTCTCTACCAGAATCACCTGACTCTTAATCTGGTTCAGGTAGTTGATGATGTCCTGCTGGGCACGGATGAGGCTGTGGGCCGAGAGCTGGAGTTCGCTACGCAGTTCCAGCAGGATGCGGTTCAGTTCCTCGTCGGTAGCCTGCTGGAAAAACCGCCGTTCCTCGTGCAGGATGAGGTTTTCAGTGGTATCAATCAGCTGCTGGATGTGAATCCGCTTCTTGTCCAGGTTCTCCAGTTTGGCAATCTTTATCTGGTAAGTCGGTTCGTGCTTGAACGCATTGTCGATGCTGCTCTGCAGGTTCATGATGTTGCGTATGGTGGTACGCGCAATCTTCTGGAAGGTAATCTTGATGTTGCGCACATAGCTCTCCTTGCGCGAGGCAATCTGCTCCTTCTCGTAGTAGTCCATCAGTTCGTGCAGGAAGGCAATGTTCTCGTCGATGATGGCCGTGTTGATTTCCTCGTTCGCTTCGAGGAGCAGTTCGAAAAAGTCGAGGAAGCGGGCATCCAGTTCCACGAAGTTGCCGTTCTGGCGGATGACTTCTTTCTCTATGAGCAGTTTCAACCGGTTTTCATCGTCCTTGAGCAGTGCCAGTGCGTCGGAATAGCGGAAACTCAGCGTCTTTCGTTTCTCGAACATTTCCGTGAGCAGTCCCCTGGCCGCCGCAATGGTATTGATAATTTCGTGAATCGATCGGAATATATACATAGTCTAGTTGAAAATTCGGGCAAAGTTATAATTTGCCCGCCAATTTTCCTAATGTTCCGAAGCGATTTTCCCCCTCTTGCGGAGTGCTTTTCAGGGAGGAAAGAGCAGGTTCCAGTACTTCCCTGTCAGTACTTCAGTACTTTTTAGGCAGTACTTGAGTACTTCCCTGAAAGTACTGCAGTACTCCCTTGGCAGTACTGGCTGGATGAAAGATGATGGTGCTTGTTTGATGGAACGGGAGGCTTATTCCTGACTTACAGCAGCAAATACGGGGCGGAGTTGCTGGCTTTCGGTCTCGAAGCCGTACCAGTAGTAGCGGCCTTCTTCGGGAGCAGGAAGCTTGCACAGGCGGAGGTTGTCGCGGTACGTACCCATGCACACCGTCCACGCTTCGGGCGGAGTGACGTGCTTTGTGCGTACCCGTTCGGCCGGTTCCTTCTTGAGTGACATGCCGGCTTCAATCCATGCTCGGCTCATGGCGGTCAGGAAATGAGGGTAGTGCTCCTTGCAAAAATGGTAGAGCAGGATACCCCGTCGCTCCAGTCCCATGGGCTGGTCGATGACCCCGATTTGAATCAGGTGGTTCAGGAAACGTGTCAGAAAGTCGGGTTCTTCCACAATCAGACGGCGGGTGATTTCCTGCCAGGCCGGTGCGTTGTAGAATCCGTCGAGCAGACGCGATAGCTGGCGGGCTGTCTGTAACTCGTCGGGGGTGATTTCACGGGTCTGGAGCACTTCGTAGGGTGGAAGAGGAGAATAGCAGATGCCAAGTTCCTCGGCCCGGCGCCGCATCTCCGTACCTGGCAGCAGTTTCAGGGATTCCAGCTGGATTTCTCCCGCATGGTATTCGGCCAGCGTGCGTACGTCGTTGAAAATCTGTGAGAGGTGATACAGCGGCAGTCCTGCAATCAAATCGGCGTGCGTTTCCATATTGTCCAGTGCGCAGAGGTAACGCAGACCCTCCAGTGCATCGGCCAGTTTGCCGGCTCTCCGGCTGACGGTAAGCACTTCTTCGTGCAGGCTCTGGATGCCTGCTTCCAGGTGAAGCAGTCCCTTAGGCATGGAAGCCAGTTCCTTTTTCAGTTCTTCTGAAAGCAAAGCCGGATGGATTTCCAGGTGGAAACGCATGTCGGGGAACTCACGGAAGAGGTCGAACAGGGCTTTGGCCCGGTGGCTCTGGTAGTTGAATGTGCGGTCGAGTACCCGGATGTTACGGATACCTTTCTCGTGAATCAGTCGGACACGTTCGCGGATTGCCTCGACGGAAAGCGTGCGGACCGGCTTTTCTCCTCCGCTCACACAGAATGCGCAGGTGTTGAAACAACCGCGGGTAGTTTCCAGTTGCACGAACGGCTTGCTCCAGTTGAAGAACGGACTTTGTTCGGGATTCACCAGCTTGTCGAAAGCCATTACACGTGAAAGTCCGTTGTCATGATATTGTCCTTCCGCATCCAGAAAGCAGAGTCCCGTGATGCGGGTCCATTCCTTCGGTTGCTGCCAGCAGGCGAGCCATTGCGGAAAAGTCTCTTCACCTTCTCCCCGGAATACGCAGTCTACAAAGCGGTTGGTGCGCAGGAAGTTTTCGTTGTGTCCCAGGAACTCCGGACCGCCCAGTGCCACCACGCAACGGGGCAGCATGGCTTTCACCCGACTGATGACGTGTATGAGCACTTCGTGGTTGAACAGCCAGCAGGTAGCCGCCAGAATATCCGGTGCCTGACGTACGACTTCTCCGGCTGTCATTCCCGGATTTTCGTTGATAGTGGCCGACACCACTCCCCATTCCAGGGACGGGTCGTGCATGACTTGTGCGTGCAAGGCCGGAAGGGCCAGTGAGGTGTGAGCGTACGAACTGTTCAGGTCGAGCCAGAGAATTTTCATGGGTAAACGGGAATCAAGTGATGAATGAATAGGACAAAGGAAAAGGATTTGCAAGCCGATGAGAAACCGGACTGCAAATCCTTTATGGTGACGGGACCCTTCCTTTACGGAAAATGCCCGGTACTGTTTTTTAGATTACGTACTGTGAACTGATAGATTCGTTCGACATCACGCGGCGGATAGTTTCAGCAAACATGTCGGCGATAGACAACTGTTTTACCTTAGCGCAGCGCTGTGAGTAAGGAATACTGTCAGTAAATACAATTTCTTCCAGCTGAGAGTTCTGTACACGTTCAGAAGCCGGGCCAGACATTACACAGTGAGAAGCGATAGCGCGTACAGAGCGTGCACCTGCTTCCTTCATGATGTCGGCAGCCTTGGTGATGGTACCAGCTGTATCCACCATGTCGTCAATCAGAATTACGTTCTTGTCTTTTACGTCACCGATAATCTGCATGGAAGCTACTACGTTTGCTTTTTCGCGTGTCTTGTGGCACAATACCAAAGGCACATCCAGGTATTTAGCGTATGTGCTGGCACGTTTTGAACCACCCACGTCAGGAGTAGCGATAACCAGGTCTTCCAGGTTCAGTGACTGGATGTAAGGAGCGAAGATGGTAGACGCATACAAGTGGTCAACCGGAATATCAAAGAATCCCTGAATCTGGTCAGCGTGAAGGTCCATGGTAATCAGACGGTCGATACCTGCTACGCTCAGCAAGTCGGCTACCAGTTTCGCACCGATAGACACACGCGGTTTGTCCTTGCGGTCCTGACGAGCCCATCCGAAGTAAGGAACTACGGCAATGATACTCTTGGCTGATGCACGCTTGGCAGCGTCAATCATCAGGAGGAGTTCCATCAGGTTGTCTGAGTTAGGGAAAGTGGACTGTACCAGGAATACATGCTGTCCACGGATTGATTCTTCATAGGAAACTGCAAATTCGCCGTCTGCGAAATGAGTAATGTTCATGTTACCAAGTTCACAGCCCAGGCTGTTACAGATTTTTTCTGCAAGGTATCTCGAGTTTGTACCAGAGAATACCTTAAAAGGTGATGTTGCGCTCATTGTAAAAATAGATAATATTGCCTTATTTTCTGCAAAAGTACGCCATTTCTTTAAGCCGGACAAACGTTTCCGGCAGAATTTTAGCGAATGACTCAGTCGGCCAGTCGCTTCAATTTTCTGAAATGAGCGATAAGTTCTTGATAATTGTAGTCTGAAGCGGGGTCAAACTTGTTCCAGAGCCCTCCTAAGATAGCGGCTCCTCCGAAACCGAAATCCTTTACCTGAAGCAGGTTATTCTCATCTACACCTCCCAAGGCAATGACCCGTTTGTCGATAATGCCTTTCTCGGCAGCTTCACGGATGGATTCCGATGTGAAGGCCGATGCATATCCTTCCTTGGAGATGCTGTCGAATATCGGGCTGAGGAATACGTAGTCGCACATTTTCTTGTCGGCCATCACCTCGTCGAAGGTATGGCAGGATGCACTCACGTGTCCGGTATAATTATCCGGAATCAGCGGATTGCGATGGCTCAGGTGAATGCCCTTGAGCTTATATTCTTCTTTTAAATAAAAATGGTCGTGTACGACAATACGCTTGTGGTATTTCTCGGGAATGAGGGTTAGCAGACGCTCCGCATAAACCGGAGCCGTGTCGGGTTTACGCAGATGGAGTATGTCCAGTCCCTCGTCGAACAGAGTAGTAATGATCTTGTCTTCCTCTACAAAATAAGTAGGGGTTGTTATCAATATTAACTTCATGCGGTTACACAAATTGTGGCGCAAAGTTAGTAACGTTTTTGTAATACTCCTAATGCCTATGTATATTTATTTTTGTATATATTGGAAATCAGTGATTTATATTGTAACTGAAATGTATATGCATACATGAAAAGTTCTTTTGGTTGGAGAATTTAGGTGTGCTGTGTGTAAGTTTGTATTTATTTCAGTAACAAGAATGGAAAATTTAAGATCTAAAAATCAGGATAGAAGAATGATGGAAGGACTTAGAGCAAGAGTCCGCATAACAACAGAAGGACGAGCATGACTAACCCCAGAATCAGCTTGATTCTGAAGGCGTGGTTTTGGTCGGCTTGTTCTTTCTCTTGTGTCTGTTTTTGTATCTCCTCCAGCTTTTCCACGGAAAGTGTAGGAGGTATCTCCGTGTGCCGGCATTCGGTCATTCGCCGACGCGTTTCCTTCATACGCTCCCGATTGCGCCGACGGAGTTCCCTGTTTTCTTTGTCCCTCCGCATCATGTCGTGGATGCATCCTAATGTTCCCATTATGGTTATTATTTGGTGACAAGATAAGCAATAAACATCAATACCAAGATGATGGATAGACCGATATATCTGTATCTCTTGCAGAAAATCGTTGCGATACATAGAATGGCTATCAGTAGCTGATAGCAGATTTGTCTTGTTGTACAGTTGCTCATAAATACATTCATGATTGCTACGCCAGCCATCATGAAGAGCAGGAGATTAAGAAGAATCTTAAAAATGGCGTTTATTATTCTGTGTACTTCCATTGCTCAGTTTTCTGAATAGTTATTGAACCGAAGCCGCAATATGACTCTATACAAAGATAGTAATTAACGTGAGTTCGAAATAAGAATAAATATATTTTGCTGATAATTAGAA
>ERZ772901.722-NODE-722-length-30431-cov-3.926587_pt1 | contig 30431 bp, 41 predicted proteins | sample MGYA00512123_ERZ772901 | MGnify/ENA primary metagenome ERZ772901 (study PRJEB29015, sample SAMEA2737711) | human gut metagenome | biome: human gut; feature: human-associated habitat; material: faeces | place: China | collected 2012 ...
TCGTTGATCTTCCGCAGCTCACCGTTTTCTCGAACCACCTCGTCATAATCAATGTCCATATCGGAATCTTCAATCTGGAAACGAACATCCTTCAATTCACTGATCGCCTTCTTTCTGGCATCCGGAAGATTAGGATCATAAAGAATCGTATTGACTCCTTCCTGGTTTAAGCGGGCTTTCAGGTTATCGCTGGCATCCGTCGGCAGAATGACGGCAGCAACGCCATCTTTAAAATTTCCTTTCTGGATTTCGCCCGAAGCAACCGCATCTTTCTTAAATACAATTGAAATGTCTCCCATATCTTCCCCACCCTTACCCGGTTTTGTTTTTAATGAGATAGGGCTGTTCATATCTAAACTTTCTACCAGCTTTTCTTCTGTCAGATCATTACGGGCAACCAACTCCTTGTTATCTGTCTCTTCCAGTTCATTATCTCCAAGCTGATATTTAACATTTTCATTCTTGACATTGCGCAGTCTGTCAAATATACTGGAGATAGGCAGATAGTTGTAGCCGCTATGTTTTTTTGCAGGTTCGGCCTGGGCGTAGTTGAACGGGACACTATCTGCCTTTTCTATATCCACTTCGTGTAGATACATTCGATTTGTCCTGTCTACTTTTACAACGCATACCTCATAATACTGACCTGCATTTTCCCCATCTGTAATATTTATCTTTGCTCCTATTGAAACAGAATCATATCCTCTTCCTTTCCAGTCTTTCGAATATCTTAAAACCTTTCCATTTTCAATTACATCTTTTACCGTTGCAAAAGCGGCAGCTTTTTTGTCTCCATAACCATGCGCCAGATCATTTCGAACTGAACGCATACTTAAAGCAACATCCCCTACCACATCATTATGAACCACATTTCCGTAAGAATTATACAGTTCTATGATTTTGCTACGCATTTCCTTTGGATCTCCCTTAAACTCATCCCCGCGAATCGATGCGACACTGTCCATCTTCCGGACATAGTCATAGTTTTCTTCGATGTGCTTGTCTGTCACCTGATCCGGTTTTGCCAGCTGGAAGCGCACAGCGCTCTCTGCATTTGCATCACCCGTCTTATAATTTTCGCTTGCCTGATCCAGTGCATCCATCCAGAGGTTTCTTGCTTTTTCAAACGAATCTTTCTGTTCTGCCAACGTTTCGGCTGCTTTTCCTGTGTGCTCGTTTTTAATGAGACTCTTAATAGCATCCAGCATATCACTCAGGAAATCCACAATTTTCTGTGCGACCGTTTTATCCTTACGGGCAATTTTCTGAACAAATTCCTCATCATTCCAAAATTTTCCTGTGGCGTCCGCGGCAATCTCCTCCATGATTTCATCCCTGGAGAGCTTCTGACCGTGTTTCTCGTAGGCTTTTTCATAGCTTTCCGTCATCTGCTCCAGCGTCTGTCCCTCTGCGGATAAGTAAGCGCTGATAACTGTATCACGATAGGATGTGAAATGCTCCGGGGCATTCTCTTTGATAAAATGAGTTAATTCGTGGCTGTTTGTTCGAAGAAAATTTTCTGAGTTGGTGGAGATCCGGATCGTGCCTTTCTTTCCTTCGTATTCACCCACTGCTCCGGATTCCAAGGAATCCTCCAGGATGAATTTAAGCCCTGTACGCTTTCCGAGACTTTCTGCAAGGTTCTGCTGCGCCTGTGTCGCGTTCTGGGACAGATTTTCCAGTCCGCCCTGGTGCGCCGGTCCCTGCTGCCGCCGTCTTGACATGCGATCCAGCTCCAGTTTTCTATCCTGTGCTCCTGCTTTGTATGCCGCAAGCTGCTGATCTCCTGTCAGGTATAAGGATAGGGCTGATTTTTCCGCCACTCCAATATCGGACGCATAGCGCCCGGAGTCATAATACCGGTTAAATGCGCGGCGATACTGCGATACCGGAACCTCCGGATCGTAAGATTCGACTGCTGCCGTTCTTCCATTTTCTCCAAGGTCTGAAAAAATATCATTCAAATCTTCTCTATGGCTTTCGATGTATTCCTTTCTCCGGGTTTCCTCTGTCATGTTCCCTGCATATTCTCTGGCATAACTTTCCTGTACAGAATCCGGATGGGCGCGTTCTGCTGTTTTCTCGCTCTGCTGATTTTCTGCCTGGCGGCTTGTTTCTGTTTGCAGACTTGTCTCTGCCTGCCGGTTGGCTTCGACCTGTGTGTTCATCTGCTCTGGAACGTTTCTGATGGAATTTTGCACATTTTCAGAGGTGTTATCAACGTTTTCATTGATATTAGGAATGTTATTGTTGATATTATCAACGTTTTCGTTGATGCCCGTAACGTTTTTATTGATATTAGAAACATTTTCTTTTGCATTTGGAACGCTTTCCGAAGCAGCTGGCATATTTTCATCCGAAACAGGAATATCAGAGATGGCTGTACCCCCCGTCCCTGCGTTATTCTGTGTATTTTGAACCATGTTCGAAACACCCTCGGAAGTCACCGGCGCACGCTGCTCTTTGGCCTGCTGCTGTGCCGTCTGTTCCTCTGGTGTGATTGCTCTCTGTTCCGCGTATTCCTGCGCCATTGTTCCGCGCCGTAAGAGAGTTCCAAGTGCCTGCGCCCCGGCACCCATGATTGCGCCCGAGGTTGCGCCGCCAAGAGCTGCCATGCCGACATTCTGGGCGATCTCTTCATAGGCCCGCATCTGCGCCTGCTCTTTGCTCATTCCCTGGCTCATGTAATAGTTCACCGCTGTGTCATAGTTTGATTTATTTCCCATGATCATCTTGTCGGTAATGGTATTCATGATTTCCGTCGCGCCCTCTTCAGAACCTTCCGCAATTGCCTGCTTCGCCAGGTTTTTAATGACAGCCTTTGCACCTTTCCCTGGTACTTCTTTCATTCCCTTTAATTTTCCAAGACTGAAGTTTTCTCCGACACCTTCCGCTGTTCCCTGGGCGGCGCCCTGGAGCAGCGCCTGATCGCCGGTTGCGCCCCTGTTTGCTGCGTCCACATACGCATCCGTCGCCGCACTTCCGCCAGCCATTACAACATTCAGTGCTCCCAGCGGTATACGGGAAACAGATTGAGCCATCGACAAGCCTGTATCGATAGCGAAATCTCTTACCGGGGTTCCGCCGATCGCCTGTTTGATTCCCTCGTTAGAGGCGTTCATGATTGCATTTCCTGAGAATGCCGGATTATTCAGATCAACCGGGGTATTCCGTTTCTTGTATTCCTCCAGGATTGACTTATATTCATCGGTTGAACCTGCATTCATCAGATCTTTGATTTCTTTCGTCTTGTCAATTCCTGTTTTGGTAGCTGCGTAGACATATCCCTTCGGGCTTTCCATTGCTCCATAGACGTTATAACCGGCACCAGCAAGCACATTTCTCCGTGACGCATCTCTAACCGTCTTGGTCTCATCGTGTCTCAATCTGGCGCCCAGTGTGTCCTCAAGGCCTTTCTCAAACTCATCTGCCGTGTCTGTGCCGTATTTTCCGAGGAGATAGTTGTACATCTCTTTTTCGTCATTGTCCAGGTACTCAGAGCGGCCATCTTCGAGACCCGGAGCTGCACCTCTTGCCTTCGCCGCCGCTTTCAGATCCCCGATGAATCCATCTGAATATCCTTTCAGGTTTCGGCTTCCTTTTTGAACATATTCTTTATATTTCGGATCTGCCTGTGCCTGGGCGAAGGTGATTGTTCCCTGCTTTCCGGAATAAGTCAGGCCGGTAGAGGAACGGAAGCTCTGGTTTCCTCTGTTCGGAGTGCGTTTGGCATAGTCCAGTACCATCTGCGTGAATTCCTGGTCGCTATACGGGCGCGTGCCATTGGCACTCACCCGCGAGGTTGTGGCTGCTCGCGGGGTGAGGGTTGATTTCTGGGAAGCGTATTCCTGAGCAAGTTGGTTTTCTGCCATCTTCTTTTGCATATGCTGGTAAAGCTGTTCGCGGTTGAACGTCTTGGGACCACCATATTCTTTTATCAGTCGTTTTCCCTCTTCACTCTGTCGATCTTTCATTGTGACTTTTTTCTTTTTTGAATTATCTACTTTGTTCCCAGCCATTTTTTCCTCCATTTATTCGCTTCTGTATTCCATGCAGCATTGGACTCCAAGTAATTTTTATTAGCCTGTACCACATTCGAAGCACTTGGTATATCCATCTTACTGAGTAAAGCCTGTGGATTTGATTTTGCATCTTTTTTATCTTTGTACATATCTACCGCCCCTTGTCTTGCCAGTTCGCTCATCATGGTATTTGCCGCATCCGCACCCTCTTTTTTGTAAGTTTCCACATAATCGTTATACGCTTCTGCCCATGTCTTTGTTGGAGTTGTCGTTGACGAAGAGGAGCTCGATTTCTTCTTTGATGAAGACGATCTTCTTCTTCCACCCGAGCCGCCCGAGCTTGCCGCTTTCTGTCTGGCAAGTGCCATCTCAGCCTCCCAGTTCGCCTGCTCCTGCGCCGCCTGCTGCTTCTGGAATGCAAATTCCTGCGCCCATTGGTCTGCTGCCACACGGTCCTGATACTCACCGTAATCATATCCATATTCCTGATTGTACCGACCGTTATAATAGTTCAGATCGTTATAGTAATCGTTGACGCCATCCCTATAACGCTGGTAATCTGTATTGTCCAGGCCTGTCACTACATTCATCTGGTTGTACAGATTCTGTCCTTCATCCGCATAACGCTGGTATGCCCGATCGTAGAAGTCCAGAGCCTTATCGTTTAATTGAGCGACATAATTGTCATACGCCTGCTGCCCTGCTGCCGACGCGTATGTATTCCCATATCCGCCGGTCAGCGCCGCCGCATTCCCCATCGTATCGCGCATAGCAAGGTTTCCCTGGCGCATATACTGATCGCGGTACATTTTATATAGATCATCGTTTACCATATCCTTCGAGGTGTACGAAAATTTCGGACGGTTCATGATATTATCCAGGATACTTGAGATCTGATCTTCGTACTTACTTTCAAATTCATCCGGCTTGTTCTTCTCCAGATTCCGAGTTTTATTGTAGTATTCATTCACTCGGCCAGACCTCTGGTACATCGGCTTCGCCTCGGTCGAACCGCTTGCCGTAGCTACTCCCGCTGTCACATTGCTGGACGGGTTCGATGGTGCTGCATTTGCAAGCTCCTGAATCTTCGCCGCATTATTTGTCGCTGACCCGTTCTGCAGCATTCCCAGCAATTTTGTATTCTGGCTTGCCGTCCCGGAATATCCAGATATTCCATACTCTTCGGCAAGTTTCCGTCTGGCAGCGTAGCTGGAATCCCTTCCGGAGCTGCTCAGATAATCAACAATACTTCCAACCGCCATTATTCATCCTTCCTTTCTTCTTTTTCTTCGATAATCTCGCCCGCATTTAAGATAGCAGCAACCTTTACCAGATTCTCTGCCTGGGTAATCCCCTCCACTTTCATTCTATCGAGAGCACTGACAATCGCTTTGATGGCGAGCTCTTCATACACATATTTTTTCATGGTACCTCCTAACTACTGCTTTCCAAACTATCCAGGCGATCATAAATATCCTGGATCGTTTCTCCCACGCCCCAATAATGAGTCTTTCCGGAGAATACGGGGTGGTTCAGATAAAGTTCCTGCGCGTAGGCATTAGACGGTGAAAGAACGCAGCCATAGTGATCCAGGATCCTCTGCGGTTTTGTGTCATTGATATTTCCTGTGCCATCCCAGCCAGTCCAAAAGCAATACAAATCATTATCACCCATTCCTGTGCTCTGATCGCCAGTGCCTAGGTATTGTCCCATGCTGGTATCAAACGTATAGAATCCTCCGATATAAACCTCGTCCTCATTGGCTTCAAATGCTCCACCCTTGCAGCGGATTCGGGAACCTGTGATCGTTGCTCCTTTTACGTTTCCCGAAAATGTAGCATTTCCGGAAGCATCTAACTTGAAATTCGTTGAATTTACCACCAGACGATTTCCGGATATCGTAACCTGTCCCGATTCCAATGAAATCTCCGACGATACGGTTCCTTTCGTTACTTTCATATCGATTTTGCTGTCTGTAACTTCAAACTTTGCATTCGTATTCTTTTCGAAATCGCTCACTTCAACTTTCAAACCATCCAAATCGAATTTCAGGGATGCTACCCTTTTCTCATCCTCCAGATATTTCTGCAGCGCCTGATTGGAATAGTTATCTTCCGGAGTAAGATTGTTGAACATATATTTAAGCTGTTCGTTGAGCTGATAGAGATATCCTATCAGTTCTTTCGTATCCATACTATTAAAGCCATCAATCGCTTTGAACTGTGCCATCAGATCTCGCTCCCTTCGTTGATGTACTTTCCGACGGCAATCAATCGGGCTTTTCCCTTGCCTTCTAACCTCCACCGATAATAGAAGCAGCGCATCGGCTTAATTGGAATCGAATACGTCCGCTTTTTATCTGCGAAGATGGTAATCATCCGGCGGAAGGCTGCATCTGAATCGTGTTTCAGAAACACATCCACCTGGCTTCCACGTTCCAGCTCTATCATGAACTGAATCTTTCCAATGTACTTTCGATTCAGGCTCCCTTCTTCCAGATCTCCCGTTTCAAGATACCATTCGACCAGCTCATCCCCTCCGGTAATGGTACGGACGTTTTTATCCTGATCGACATAATAGAGCTGTCCTCCTCCGGGTGCGGCAAGAAGCATCTGCGTATCATCTTCTTTATGCCAGAGCCGTTTTGCTGTGTCATAGACCAGCAGTTGTTTTCCTTTTCCTGTCTCAGCTGACAAATAGTATTTTCCTTGGTATTTCCCTGCAATTCCATCCGACAGTGTGAGTTTTTCCAAAACATCCGACAGTGCAAACGGAACTCCGCCGGTATAGCCGTATACGCCCGTTCCGGAAAGATAGATCAGTGTAGTCCCAACCACCTGAACGCTGCCGCTGCATCCGTTTTTTACCCCCGGCGCTTCCTGTGTTTGAATTTGGATATTAGACGGCTTATTGCCAAACACCTTATGAATCGTATGCTCTTTAAAAAACAAAGCATATCCGCAATACGTGGCTGCTGCCGTGAAATCTCCATCCGATCCAATCGTTGCCGCATAGGAATCTGTCGAAATACCTTCAAAGACATTCCAATTCAACGGATCTCCCAGTTTGCTTGCATATACCTCATGATTTTTGCTGCTGCATCCCCACAAACGATTTTCACATTCCGTTAAAAAGTCCATATCCGGCACTTTCCGCTTTACCTTCAACCCACTCGCCTGTGTAAAGCTGTTTTCCAATACACCGATGATTGTAATGCTGTCATCCGTTTTTGCCTGGATAGTGGCTGTTTTGTTGTAATCTGCATTCGTGCACCCAGATATTTCTACGCCATCATACTGGTTGAATTGTTTTCCGATTCCGGTACAGGAAATTTTTGTGTAAGTCGAACCTGTATAGGATGGCGCAAACGTCGCTGTTGAAGCCTGGGCAAAGGTTTTCTCCATCGAACCAAACTCCCCGGAATCCGTGTTTAGATAAACCTTATCCGGAAGAATGATGATATAAGCCCCCATTCCGACCATAACTTTTTTGCTATCTGCTACCGTTCCCTTTTCCTGGTCCTTATAATACAGTTTTTCTCCATCAACATATGCCAGTCCATTTTTCCAGTAGAGGCCGTTTGGTTTCTCCAATGTTTTTATTGGTTCTCCTCGCGCCTGGCGCGGCCCTGCTGCCGGATAGTGATCAGAGGACATATTTTTCATATCTGCAAAATATCCATCCTGGACGCTCGACCTGGTATCTAAGCCGCCGAACACTCCTTCCTGTTTCTTGGTTCTGGTAATCGGATTTACGATTGGCAGACGCATCTTACCACCCCCTAAATTGTGCTTTTTCCTTCGGCATATGATTTCTACGGTAATAGGATGCAAACGCCTGGAAAGACGCCTCATATGCTGCCACGCTGTTGTTATAGCGCTCTGTTTCCTCGTTCTTATAGTCAATCTTGGCGGCAAGATAATTTACATAGATATCTCCAAAGCGATCCGGCACCATAAGGGTCTTTTCAGAGTCCCGGTCATAATCGTACCCGTCAAATTCTATGTCATTGCCCTCCGCCGCATTTAGGATGTCGTCTACAACCATTCCTTCTACTTCTGACAGCCACGCCGTTTTTACCCTGGCATCATACTGATTCAGTTTTTCATCATCTACTCTCGCCAGCACTTCCGCTATTTTCATCGCATCGCCTCCTTGAGTTTTATTGTGCCAGATTCCTATGTGTTTTTCTCCCACGCAAAAATGCCCCACCAGGCATGTGGCAGGGCATCTCGTTAATATCTCTTGAAATATGCAGTTTTTCACGTGGACTCGACTGGAAAAATTCTTTCTTCGTCTCTGCTTCGTTTTGTCACAGGATATGTCCATCTTCCGCGATTCTATCCGCCGTCAGCATCCAGCCGTCAGAATCGAACGCATACAACTGTCCATCAATCCGGCAGACTGTATCATGCAGATATTTGTAACCTTTCAGGACATACCACCAGCGTCCATCCTGCCAAATCCAGCCTCCGACATACTCCCCGGAAATCCATCCGAGCGAGGTCTCGATCCAAGGTTTTCCATTTACAAAGCACTTCCGAAGCGGCTGCACGTGCTCTCCGTTATTATAACGTCTTCCGGAATCTGCCCCGCCCGGGATTGTTCGGATAATCAATGTCGGCGATGCCAGAATGCACAGACCGCGCATGCCGCTCTTTACTTCTTTCAGATCGGTGATCGATACCTGCGGGGCGCTCGGCTGTGAAGCTGCAGCTCCATCCTCCGCCGCCCAAGTCTTTTTGAAATTCTCAAATGTCCCATATTTCTGCTTCAAAATTCCCGTGCCGCTGCCCCAGTCCGGCAGATAAAGATGCGGTTTGTCTTCCAGTCTCTTCCAATCTCCTCCCCAGGCAAGTCCCAGCCCCTTGGCAATCTCAGCCGCTTTTTTAAACATTCCTGTTCTGTCATTAAATGCATCATCTGACGTGCTGCCATCTCCATCAATGTCCATTATTAAATAAAAATCAAAGGCGATTCCCCACTGATGCTGTGAACTGTAGCTGCTGCCCGGTGCATTGGTTACCTTTTTTCCCGGTTTTGTACGCCCCTGAGCATAGAGGGCATCCTGCTCTGCTACTGTCCGGAATGTTTCCCCAATCGTCACTGCAATCCCTTGTGTCACACAGGCTTTCATCCACGCACCCGCAAGACGCTGGAGACGCGGATGGCACAATGTAATATCCCTCATATTTATCCTTTCTACGAACACAGGGCGGAAACTTTCCGCCCTGAATCATTATTTGCACTCATCTGCCGGTCCCGGCTTTTTTGTTTCTGCTCCCGGTCCTACCGGCGTATTCCCTTTTCCTTCTTTTGCCGGACCCGTGCAGCCAACGTCGCAGGTGCACTCTGGATCTACCGTCATTTCCGGATGCCCTAATTTCTGCGCTTTCTTAGCGCTATAGTTATGTACTTCGTTTGCATTCTTGTTTCCATGTACGTTACAACTCATCTTTTCTTTCCTCTCTTTCTATTTTCTTGCTTTCTCTGCCTGGGTTCCGAAATAAAACCCCACAATCATAGTGAAAATGCTCATGTATTCCTGTCCGGATACTTCTCCGGAACACGTCAGCCCAATGAATCCCGCTGTCAATGCTAATGTCATAAGGCTTTTTACATCAATCAGTTTCGCAAGTTTTTCTTTCAAGCTCTTCCCTCCTCCAAATCCTGGATACGATGATTCGCCACTCGGATTTGTTCCTGCATGACAGCCTGCATTTCTTCCAGCTTATACGTGCGTTCGATTACTGTATTATGCTTTTCAACTTTCTTTTCAAGCTGCCCCATCCGGTATGTCATGAGCTTCGCCGATGCAATCACACCTGCAAAAGCCCCCAGGACACCTCCGCCGGACGCGATCAAGGCTACTGCAATTTCTGTATCGATCATTCTATCCCTCCGGATGCTCCTCCAACCATTTCTCGGTTACCTTACGCCAATATAACGGCACCTTTTCAAGTGTCATTTTCCCGTCTCTGATTTTCTTTCCATAAAAAGCCCCCATCACTTAGCACCTCCTTTCTCCGCAAGCTCACTCGCCGCAGCACCGAGATCTATGATCGCCTCATCCTGGATCTCCTGACTTTCTTCCAATGCGTCCAGACGTTTTTCTTCGGATGTCTTTTCACGCATATTGAAGCTGGTTTTTACTTTGCCCCCTTCAACAACGGATGTTTCAGAAACCAGAAGGACATCTTCATATTTTCCCACCGTCAGACCGTCTGACGTTTCGATCCGGATCGATTTCAGATTTTCATCTGTCAGCTTTTTCCAAATCTCCAGCATAGTCTCCCGACTCTCGCTCTCAATCTGAAGCGCGCCTAGAGATGATCCTGCCACCAGGTCAATTTTTGTCCCATCTTTTAACACCAATTTATCCATCTTACCCTCTCCTTCCTACTGGATTCCATTCCACGCCATCTGAAGTAGAAAGCCCAGAAGTTCCCAGATTTTATTTTTGATTCGTTCCATACAGATTTCGTACCCGATTTTTTCAGAATAGTTTTTTTCATCGACGCATCTGGTTGACTCCACGATTTCAAAACCATTTCTGAGAACACAGCGCACCACTGTGGTTTTTGTTCCCATCGTTTTCGTCTCCGTGTAGGCAATAAACTCATCTACCATCTTCTGTCCGATGCTGACACCAGACGGAAGATCTGTATTATCATCTACTTTCATGTAAGCCTTATCAAATACTTCCTTCGGGCTCCATGACTCGTAACCATCCTGGTACTTTACCAGATATCCCGCATCGTTCGGATCCCCTGGAACAGCTCGGCCTCTACTTTCGTTGTAAACTCCCTTCGTCATTGGTTCCGCTTCAATCATTTTTGTTCCGATGTATTTATTCATTGGACTCTCCTCCTTTTTTACGATGTTATTAACTTTGTTGATTAATTCTGTTGGATCGCTCATCATACGACATACAAATTCGTTATTGTGATAAACATCATACACATTATCGAATTCACTTCTTCCCCAGCAATCGTGTCCATTTTCGATCTTATTTTTCTTTACTGTGAACATTTCGCCCCTCTATTACTCAGTTAAATTGTTATTTTAGTAAGGTATCCGGAAATTCTGGTGCATTCTGGAATGATGGTATTTGACACTGAACCATCAGGGTTAAAGTTAATGGTCATTCCAGAAAAGGTTACAGTATCTCCGGAAATATCTAATCGAGACATTGATAATTGTGCACCCTGAGCACTAGCACCGCAAAAACCGGATTGAGTATCAGATAAAAACATAACTCTTTTATAACCCTGAATTGTTGCATAAATAGCCCGATATTTAGATATGCCTGGAACAGTTAGGCTTTGTCCTGATGACAAAGTTCCATTCCAAAGTTCGACATCACTATTTAACTGAGTAAGTGATTTCTCCGCTGCCGTCAATCTCTCATCCAGCAGTTTCCCCACAATCGCATCCAATGCCGCTTTTCCGGATTCCGTAGCAAGATAATTTGCTATCAGTGGCGGAAGCGGTCCTTGAATGCCCTGCGGTCCCTGTGGACCGGTATCTCCTTTTTCGCCCTGGATGCCTTGCGTTCCCTGTGGGCCAGTCTCTCCCTGGATTCCCTGTAAGCCCTGCGGACCAGTCTCTCCCTGGATTCCCTGTGGTCCCTGCGGTCCTTTGATATTTCCAATTAAAATCCTAGCCATCGTTTACCACATCCTCTCCTGTAAGATAATAGAGATTCCCTGTTTCCGAATCATAATGGAATGCTGGCGGCTTCTCTCCATCCGGATAATCTGCATAGAGATTTCCTGTTTCCGGGTCCAGATAGAGCGAAAACATCCCCGATGCCGGAACCATGACACCGCTCTCCCCCTTCACTCCTTGGATTCCCTGAGGTCCTTGCGGACCGGTATCTCCTTTTTCGCCCTGGATGCCTTGCGGTCCCTGCAGACCAGTATCTCCTTTTTCGCCTTTATCTCCCTTATCTCCTTTTAACTCCCCACGCTCTAGCTTTCCTACAACATCCTCTCGGATCTTCTCCGCTTTCTCTGCTGCCGTCGTCGCCCTGGTCGCTGCCGAATTTGCCAATCCCGCCGCAGTATCTGCCTTGTTTGTGGCTTCCTCCGCTTTTCCAAGACCGGCATTCAGTTCCTTTTCCAGGCGTTCAAATTCACTCAGTCCCGGTTTCCCTTCCGGGGTATTGATTGCATCTTCCACATACACCGGCGTTTTATACGAGGTAAAGCGCATCGTTCCGGTTTCATCATAACCTCTGACCGCGATAAATACGGCGCCAGGAACCCGAAGCTGTGTATTCCGTATCTGCCAGGTCAATAAGATTCTTTCCTCGCCGTATGTGGCTTGCAGGGAGTCTGTATCCTTCGTACCATCGGCATATTCCAGGTCGATAAAGAAGTCCAGCGCCGACAAATCCAACAAAGTCGCTGACACGCGCGGAATGGAGAATGTTCTTGTATCACACAGATTATCCGCTGTTGTTCCGATCTTCTCTTCTCCTCTTGGGATAAGCATCTGCCGGTTCTCAATTACTATCATTCTTCCACCTCTTAAATACGGGATGCATGATTTTCACACACATCCCGCTCAAATTAGATAAGCAGCTTCAGGCCATTCTCAAATTTTTCGACCTCCTGATCGATAAATTCCGCCGCTTTCGTGTCCTGCTCCTGGGAGTTCTGCAGCACTTCCGCCACCTCTTTCGGAACTTTGACATTTCTGCCGCGCTTAACGATATAAGATCTACCGTTTACCTGCACAAATACATCGCCCTTGTACTTGTCAGAATCTCTCATTAGGAAGATATTAACCATTCCATCATCCGGCGCTTCTGCTGGCTGCTCCTCTGTTTCTGCCGCCTGCGTTTCTTTTAATTTTTCTGTTTCTGCCGCCTGCGTTTCTTTTAATTTTTCTGTTTTAGCTGGCATTTAGTTCTCCTTTCCTTCCGAGAATGTACATCCCGTCTCCACGCGTACTACGTACTGCTCTACCAGGCGCTCCGCTGTCTTGGTTGCTTTCCAGCCTGCCGTAGCTCTCTGGTTTAACGGATCCGCCGTACCGCCAGAACCAAGCTGTTTTACGATAGTTTCCAGACCGCCGCCGGTAATCTCCGTAACGCCATATGCATTTGCGCCCAAAATCAGCGTCGAATATACATCGATCTTCGTGCTACCGGTTCCCGCTGATCCCGTTTTCGCAAAGATCTTTGCCTCCGTGGACTCAACAAAACGAACACCGCCGATTTCTCCGATTTCATTCTGGTAGGCATTATCTGGATTGGTGTATTTATGCCACTCTTTCCATTCCGGATCTTCCATCAGGTCATACGCAATATCCGGATGGATGATCCCGACATACCAGCCGTCAATCTTCGGGGCATTCTGTCTTTTAAGGGCGCGGACTGCCATCTTAACCGCCTTAACAGTCAGCTTCATATCCTGGGTCAGGGTTGCTCTTGATGCAGTCTGTCCCTCGGCGTACTGGACATTAGTACCGCCATTCAGCACCTCTCTGGTTACGGTATCAAGCGTTGCACCAGCCTGATCGCCCAGAAGCTTCAAGGACTCTACCAGGTTATTATCAATCGCTGTTAAGAGCAGCATATCCGACAGGCGAATATAATCGCCGTACTGCTTCACGGTCGATGTTACGATGCTGACGTCCAGTTTATTACCGTCCGGCGTAACGCCCTCAGTCAGCGGCGTGAGTGCCTTGCTAAGCGGGGTGTATTTTCTAAACTCGATTGTCTTACCGCCATTTTTCGGGATCGGACGCTTCTGTGCAAACTGATCGTGTACCAGGTGCGGACCTGCAATATCAATCAGTGTACTGTCATAATAGGTTTTCATTTCATGGGAAAGCTCGTTTCCCGTGCCACTCGATCCAGTTGTGTTGATTACATCATCAAATAACCGAAGGTTTAATTTAATTGCTGTTTCCATCATATCCTCCTAATCTCTGAATGTGATGATCTCCCCTCTGGCTGCTCGACGGGCATATTCCTGGCGCTCTTCCTTGGTCATCTTCGCCGGATCCTTTACGGTCTGCGCTGCCGGTCGGCTTGACATTCCATTTTCAGCCGGGCGCATCTGCCCGCTCCGGGCTGCTGCCGCCTGCTGTTTGGTTGCCGCCTTGGCTGTCTGCTGCATCAGTGCCGGAAGAATCTCATCGTGATGGAGTGTTTCGTAAATTGTACGCATGTCAATTCCCGCACCCATCAGGTCAAGAAAACGCTTGTCCTGGATCTCGCTCTGCAGATCGAACTGCGGATACATCCGTTTCAGTTCTTCTGCTTCCCGATCCCACTTCTGGAACACCGCATCTTTTTGGTTCTTCCGCTCAGCTTCCTCTCTGGCTTTATGTAAGGCTTCATTCTCCGCCTCCAGCTTCACCATTTTCTTATAGCTGTCTACTGTCATGCCCTGATCCGCAGCGGCTTCTTCCCAGAATACATCGTCACTTTCCAGAGCTTCGCGAATATCGCCCATCTTGTCTGTAGATATGCCATATTTTTTTGCAACCAGCCCGATAACATCGTTCTGCTGCTGAAGCTGCTGTTGAAGCTGTTTCACCTCACCGACGCGCTCCTTGATTGCCTTTTGCATTCTCGCATCGAACAGATCGCGGAAGTCGCCGTTAATCATGTCATTAAATGCCTTTTCACGTTCTTCCGGCGTCTGTTCTGCTTTCTGCCCCTCGGTTGTCTCTGGGGCTGCTGCCTCCGCTCCGGTCGCCGCGCTGCCTTCTCCGCCGCCTTCTCCGTCAAACATTCTCAGGTTCAATCTTCTCATTTTCCCATTTCCTTTCTACCGTCTTTCCGGCGTGTCTATCTACCGTCTTCCCGGCGTGCCAGTTGTCTCTCCAACGTCTCCTACCGTCTTTCCGGCGTGTCATCCGTCTCTCCGGTGTCTCCTGCCGTCTCTCCGGCGTGCCTATGCTTATATTTTTACATAATCAAAACTCAAAATCTCCCACTAGGTCAAACTGCTCCGGATACCTTGATTTTAAAAGGCAAAAGCCGGTTTTTGTGAATTTCAAAAGATTCTCAATTTCTTCCGAATTTTCATCATCTGGATAAAACCTGACTGCTATATGTCCGTCCCGGCTTTCCGTCCGCACATTGGCATCCATCCGCCACAAACACTCGAGCAAGGTCTGTCCCAGCATCGACACCGCTGCACAAAGGATATTCCCCTCATCCTGGTTCACTTTCTCCGCGTGCCCGTCGATAATGAAATCAATCACTTCATTTTCCCGTCGTTCAATTACTTTCGTCATTATTCTGCTCCCTTCGGCGTCGCCGCCTTCGCTGCGCGTTCCCGTGCTTTCCCGGCGGTCGAACTGACTGCTTCCCTGGTTGCATTCCCCATCGCATCAAGCTGGGCGGATTTGCTACTGCCACCGGACACAATCGGCTGCTCCCCTGGTCCCATTGATCCCACTGCATCTAACAGGCGCGTATCTCCAGTGCTCTGGGCGATCACCGCGGCCATCTGGCTCATAGTCTGCTGCATCTGCTGCATCTGCTGGTACATCGTTCCATTCTGTGATATCTTCCGCATAACCTCCTCTTTACCGTCAAACATCATCATTTCGAGGCAAGCCAGTGCCTGATCGGCTAACTGCGGATTAAAGAAACCTAGATCGTACATTTCTTTAGCCAGTTCGTTCTGGGAAATCTTTGTAAACGGGCTTGCTTTCTGTGCCTGTACTTTGATGTCATATACAGGCTTACGCTCCGCAATCATGCCTGTAAATCCCACTTCCATTTCCTGGGCTTGCATACCGGAGTTATCGAATGATACGAAATTCTCCCCCTTGTCATTCGTGATACGGAAGACACGGGGCGCGGTGTAAAACTGCCTGATGAGTTCCAGAACAATATTTACAACACTCTGAAAAGCCTGATAAGATCCGTTTATCATATCCCTTGACAGCTTACTGCCTGCCTCCTGCAGTGCCGCAATCGCGGAAGCTGCCGTTACTCCGGAAGCTGTCGCGCCCTGTGAAAAGTCACGGTTTCCGGAAGTCTCTTTTAATTCCTCGATTTTCCCCTGGTAAACCTGATAATAGATGCCTGGAAGAGGTGCCACTTTAAGAGGCAACATGTCATCTTTGGATCCGTTGTAATGCACAATATCCCTCGACAGGTCCGAAAATTCTTCCTCATTGAATCCGGAGCTGTCTTTGCACGCATACCGCGGTCTGGAACCTGCGATCGAATTCTGCAAAATTGACTGGCCCAATTTGTCAATATACTCCTGGCAGTCTTTCATTATATCCAGATATCCAAAGCCGAAAGGACTGTGCTCAATCGGGAACATGAGATCGAACACAAACGGATACTGTCCATGTTTATACCAACCGTCAGCCATTTTGGGATCGTTCTCCGATGCATAGAGTACGGTTCCATTACAGATTTTACAATAATGCAGCACTGTTTTCATAACCGGCACATCTCCGGACATACCGGAAACTGTTTTCTTGTAATACCAATCAATGATTAATGATTTCCCGGTTGTATCGACATAATCATCATTCAGGTACTCCTGGACACTAATCAAAGTATCATTCAGTTTTCCCTGCATCTGTGGATATTCCTGTTCAATCAGGTCGTTATCCATAACATTCAGATAAAACAGGTTCCTGGATTCCTGGATTTTATCAATTCCCGGCTCCCAATACATTTTGAGCGGGTCACATTTTTTAATTGAGATATCGCCCAGACCGTTCTCCTTGTGAGCATCCCAGAACACTCCATAAATGCTCGTTCCCATTTTGATTTTCTGCCAGGTCGCTTCTGAATAGACTGCAGTGTACTCGTTCCGGTCCATGATAAACGGAATAACATCTGATAAAATCTTGGCTGTTTCTTTGTCTGACTCCTCACGCGGCAATATATTCGCTTCTGGATAATTATCCATAAAATCAGCATGCTTATTGATGAGCGAGTTGATCAGCCATGCGCTGGCCGGTTCGATTGCATTCCCGTTCTTATTTTTCTTTTTAAACCGATCCCAGTGGCGCATCTTCCACCACTGTTCATTATCAATCAATCTTTCATCCAGGGATTTCTTTCCCTGTTTGTACTTTTCCAGAATAGCAAGTGCTTTTCTTGCTTCTTCCTCTCCTATTTTGGTCTGTATCACTTTTTCTTCCATGATTTCCTCCTATACTCTCAATACAAGACGTTTCTGTTTGTACAAATCCAGCGGATCCTCCTGCGGTATCTCCTGGACAATACTCTGACGCGGGGCAATCGGATGCTCCATGAGGACATAACGACACTCATCGTAGATGTGATCCTCCTGGGTCGTGTCTATATCCTCTACGTTATGCTCGTCATATACCAATGCCGGAATCGTGCGGATGAAGTCCTTGCAGGTATCAAACACGTAAAACATCGCCCGACCATTTGAGTCGAACGCAAGTCGATAGTGATACTGCATTTTACCGGCGAGGCGGGTGTTATCGCCCGGGGACCAGTAGATTCCTTCTCGTTCCATCATTTCCGCGATCGATTCGCCGCGTGACCTATCATAGATAGACGGATCCGCTATCCCGATGATTTTGCGTCCTTTTAACATCGGATCCGCCTGCTCCACCTCGCGGATCTGTCTGGCTATCTCGTTCGGCGCTATCTTGACGCCTACATTCGGCTCTCCCGTGCAGCCGTACATTTCTTTGATGCGGTAGATGCATCCATCATGATCTACGGCATGCCAGCCGACCGAATACGGTTTTGCATAGCCAAAGTCAAAGCCCCGGTATATCGCCCAGTCTGCGGGGATTCGGAACGGTTTAATGACGTGCGTGTATTGCTGGGTTTCATATCCCAACGGATTATCCCGGAACTCTTCAAATACCTGCCCCGAAAAGCTATCCCAATCCCCATACAGCAGCGCCTCACGTTCCGCCTTTGGAAGCGATGCCAGCGCGGCGAGGTAATTCGGATCGCTTTTAAGCAGCTCTTTATTATCAAACACTGTCGATGGGATAAAACAGGACGTTCTATACAGGCTAGTCTTTTTGCCATGCAGATCCAGAATCTCATATTCATGTACTACTGTCTTATATGGCGCCGCCGCCTTAACAAAGTGCTGTTTTACCCAGCCGTGACCGATGCCGCCCGGGTTGGCTGTACAGCGCATATACACACGCGTTCCCGGACCTGCGGGACGGTTACGGGAAACCATATAGGAGTATTCATCCCATGTGAAGTGTGTAAGTTCGTCAAAGCCGATAAAATCGTACTGTTTACCCTGGTAATTTGTCCGGTCCTTAATGTGCTGCATCGAACCGAAGTAAATTTTTGCGCCGCTGGGAAACTTCCAGACGTGCCCCGTCTCGTTATACCTGGCTTTTCTGTATGCCGGTTGATAAACATCACGTGAGCGGTCTATCAGTGCCGTGAGCTGCGGATAAGTCTTTCTGAATATGATTGCCCGGTAATGGGGGATGTGTACCTGGCGCAGAGCTTCCGCCAGAAGAAAATCAGACTTCCCGCCGCCTGCTGCCCCGCCGTATAGAGCTTCATCCTCCCCTCTGCTCATCATCAGCGCCTGTTTCGGCTGCGGCTGCCAGATCACTCTTCTGCTTTTTGTATCGTTCAATTTCCTGTTTCACTCCTTCCACATCTGCCGGTGCCAGCATGATCACGCCGCTCTCTCCAGCTTCCTCCTGCTCCTCCTGGATATTCTGGCGCTCTCTCCAGTCTTCCTTGGCGCGGTTTGTCAGCCAGAAGATGATCGCCTTGGTATCTGGCGGGATATAGACCTCATCCTCCCCCATTTCCAGGTGATCCTCTTCTTTGATTTTCCGACCGGCATCGTTATATTCAATCTTCCGGACCTTGAAAGTTTTCTTTAGCTGGACTTTGTGACCGATGCATTTCAGATACAAGGCATTTTCCACTTCCGTATCAGCGATCTCTTTGCTTTTTTTTAATGTGTCCGATATGACCGGATATTTTTTTCTCCACTCGTTCAGTGTGGACCTTGAAATTCCTATGTTTTTCGCGATCTGCTGGTCGCTCAGTCCCTTCCGGGCCCATCCGGACAGCAGAGTCCTCTTGTCCGGATCGTCAATCCATTCCTGATATTTCGCTCTCGCCATCCGTTTTGACCTCCTTCCGGTTCTATTTTGCCAGTTTTTTATTCACTTTTCTCCCACGTAAAAAGACCCGCCACTAATAGCGAGTCTTTTCTTCGTATTCTTCATCGATTTAGTACCGGGAAGTTATATCATTGGGTATAAAGCCAAAGTAACCACTAAACCATCTGTATACATCGATTCTAAGGTAGACAATGCAAGTCAAACTCTACAATTATATGAAAAGAGCTGTCAGATTCCTATTTCATCTTCTGTGGATGATCTTACAGACAGGAGTGTTCAAAATACTTTCATGTTTAGGATTCAAGGCGCAGAACGTTTATATTTGTATTTCTGGTGTGTTGAATCAACAAGTGTTACATGCGAAATATGGGCCAAACGAATCTGTTAAATAGCGAGGCTTCCACTCATCTAAAAGAAAGTGGTAGCGAAAATAGCTTTTGCGCTGCTTTTCAATCGAGATATCAATATAACACTAATGTTAATTATATGCTAGCAAACGGAATCTACAAAACGGGCAAAACGGGCTTGAATCTTCCATTTGAGAGCTATTGGATCATAATAACCTTTAACACATCCAACAACCTTGGAAATAGTTCGACCGCTTGGATCACGCAATTTGCCATTTCGACCGATTGGGGTGATAAAGCTATTTATTTTCGAAGAAACATAAACTACACCCCGACCACTTGGGAATCCTGGAATAGACTTGTGGCAAGTTAAATAGCGACTTGCCCGGAAGAGCAAAAATAGCAAACATTTCTTCGCTTGCCAGCATCGGCGATATATTTAAAACATATAGCAAAAATGGCAGTATCCCTGTGATTGGAATTATAAACTGGGATGTAACTCTAGCTCCGGATCGAAATGTTACTATTGCCTTTGTTTGGAATTATCTGATAGTGGCAATCAGTTCTAGTGGATGTATTTATACCGCTAGTCCAAATGCAGCCACGTGGCAAAAGAGAAACTAAAAACCATTTTCACGGGGCGCGAAAATGATGGGATATATCTAAAATCGTAATTTAATGAAGAAATAACAGATATTCAGTTGACACTCGAAAATGAAACCAACCGAAATATTAAAATTATCGCTGAAGGTCATCTTGATTTGAGCCGGAAGCTCGATGACGCTCTAAAAGTTGATACAGAAAAGGAGATGCTTCTGATTAGAATCGTTTAGAGAATGAGGTCAGACGATTAAAGGAACGCATTTCAGAAATCGCATAATTTCAAAAAGCGCCAGGGCAGCCCCCGGCGCTTTTTCTTTATTCCGTTTTTTCAACAACCTCAATGATCCACTTCTCGGTTTCTGGCTCAAATTTTGCCTGTACATCTCTGCTGTCAGCTGTTGCCAGCGTCGCATCCAATTCGACCCTGCCATACTGTTTAACGATAGCTTCCAGGACCACGCGCGCTCCTTTTGCCTGTGCCTCCCAGAGCGCTATCGCCCGATCTCTTCCGGCGATGCTTTGTTTCAGCATTTTTATCTGCATTTCTTTTCTTTCGATTTCTTTTTTCTGTTTCTGGACAATTCCCACGCTTCTGCCTCCTCATATTTTTTATAAATTTTTTTATAATAAGGGCAATTCTGGTATTCATCTTCGCAGAACAGCCCCATCCAGTCTGTTCGCTCTCTGATAGATTTGAATGACAGCATGTTTTTGACATCAAAGCCTAGATTATTCTCTATGTTTTCGCAGGTGATCGTGATTGCCTGTCTCAGCTTTTCCCGCTTTTTTGATAAATAAAACGGGCACTGAATCTTTGCCTCGTCGTTCAATTTTCCTATCCTCCTGCTGCCACGGCCGGTTCCTGCCAAACCAACAAGACCCAGCCGAGTATGTTTTATATATTTCCTCTTATGCTGCTCCATAGCGCCGGTCTGCATCTCTCACAGCTTCCGTGCCGATCTGAGCGTAGCATTGCAGTGTGGTGTCCACCTTGGCATGACCCAGCTTTTCCTTGACCATCTCGACCGGCGCCCCTCGATTAATCATGTCAGTGCCGCAAGTACGGCGGAATGTATGTGGCGATATCTTGAGGCCATGAAGGCGCTCATCACGGCTCTGAATATCTTTCAGGATGTACTGAATCCCTGCTATGCTCAAACGTTCATAGGGTGCTTTGACTCCCACCAGCAATGCCGGATTGCTGTCTTTGCGCTCATTTAGATAGTCCCGGATATGGAGAGAAGCCTGGGGAGAAAAATATATTTCCCGCTCTTTCCGTCCTTTTCCGTAGATTCTGGCACGGCGATTGACAAAATCCATATCTTCAATATTGAGCTGCACTATCTCCGACACGCGACCACCGGAGGAATAGAGCAGATCCAGAACCGCAAGCTCCCGCTCTGTCCGGCAGGCGCAGCGCATGATCTCCCTCTGCTCCGCCGTGAGGATCGGCTGCATCCGATACTCTTCCTTGGTTGGTTTGATATTTTTCATCGGATTCTCAGCCATTTCCTTGTTTTCGACCGCCCAAACGAAGAACGATTTCAGCGACCGGACCTTGCTATTATATGTTTTGTCTTTCCATTTCCTCCGGATTTTTCCGAACGCAAGATAGTTTTTGATATGGTATTCGCCCATCTCTAACGGGCTGATTCCCGCGTAGATGATAAGCTGCTTGAGTTCATGACCATACTGGCGAATCGTTCCAGATGTCAGCCCCCTAAGAATCATATCCTGCTGCCAGAGCTGCATCACTTCATACATTCGATCTGATTCTTCGCTAACTGCTGTAGTATCTTCGTTCCTCGAAAAGCTATAATCTGCCAGATTCATGTAGAGGATCAGCTGCACATCTTTCAGGGCTCCCTCTTTGACATATTCCTGCATCTGTGTCAGTATCGTGTTAATTAGAGCACTTGCCGATACCATAAGATTCCCCCTCTCTTGCTTTTTCTGGCTTGATTGGGTATAATTGCGTTATCTCAATCAACTTAGGTTGTACATACCTTCTTTTTTAGAGGAGCGTGCTATTATTGCCGCTCCTTATTTTTTCCTCTCGTATCTGCATTCCAGTTTTCTGCCGCCCGGAGTAAGGCGCCGAATCTTATTTCGATCCTTGTGTATTCCAGCAATATAATAACCGCCAATCAAACACATATAATCAACGTCTCCGTACCGGTTGTTTTTCGGATATGCTACGCAGTGCTTACAGTTCGCGCAGCACTCAGTCCCTTCCATCGTCTTCCTCCTCTATCCTGTACCGAATGCCATATTTTCGATATACCTCTTCACCGTATGCCCGGATGTCTATGTTTTTGTCTGAAAAGACTTCGTTCGTTTCCCGGATGACTGCCTCCGAGAACTTTAAGATCCTGGAGTTTTTATTTTCTTCCTGGTTGAGCGGGTATGGCTTCCACTTAAATTTTTCACAGAGTACCTTGACCGGGACTGCCAGGAGCAGGCAGAGGACATTTTGAACGATTTCGCCATCATCTTTCCCGCTCAACATTTCCTCTCTTCTCTCCCATTCTTCTTGTACCTCTTTCATGATGCTGTCACGAATCTGTTCTTTTTTTGATTCGACTGCTTTTTTCTCTATCTGTCTGATTTCTTCCGCTGTCAGCTGGTAGCGTACTTTCTCCTTCTCCTGCTGCCGGGCGGCTCTTCTCTTTTCTGCCCTTGTCATTCTACCCCTCTTTTCCAGTCTCTCCGGAGGTCGGACATGGTCGGATATCCATATGCCCGACCGTTCTCCGTTTCGACTATGTAACCGTAAATATCATCTCTCTGGATCCTTATCTGCTGGACTTCTTTACTGATTTCTTTTCGATTTCCTACATAGAGCGCCTGCAGATACAGGTGTCCCCTTTCTGTTTCTTTCATGTCAAACCACATCTTCTCAATTTCATTCTCAATCCCTCCTATCTCTCGCCGCGGACCGGAACATCATCAACAACATTTCTGACACAGGCCTGCTCCTGTCCTTTCTCTTTGCTTTCTTTACCGATACAAGAGTCTTCGACTTTTCGCTAGACGGAACCAACACGCCCACATGATACGGAACTTCTAGGCTTACAGCCACATACACATCTGCAGGCATTACATAATAATTAAAATCTCCGATGAAGTTGTGGCCGTTTTTGCTATGAAAATCCTCCACTGAGGACTTGACCTCGTAGCAATAGAAGTCCCCTTTCTCGATCCCAGATACCGTATTGTTTACCGGCTTAAATTTCATAAAATCCACGCGCACCGCGTTCGTGGTGCCATAATCAAATGTTACTTCCCGGGCCCAGTAGATTCTTGTATCATTATTCGGGCAGATGTGCCGCTGAATCAATGACGACAGCATTGCTGTTATTTCCGGTCTGCTATTCATTTTTTCTAGCCTCCGACAGCTCCCTGGACAGCTTGGCAACTTTTTCCGCCATCTGTTCGGCGATTGATTCAAACTCTTTAATTTCCTCCGGAGTCTTTCCGGTATCCTCATACTCTGCCAGTCTGGCGATTAGCTCGTCCTTTTTGGCAGCAGACCAATAGCCGGACTTGATGCCGTTTACTCGTTTACTCGTTAATCGTTCCATTTTTCACCCTTCTTTCATGCAGGTACCCTTTACATTTTCGATATACTTCCGGATCAAACTTTTTCCGTTCATGCTCATATGCGCTGTACTCCGCCGGGCTGCATCCGGCCATTTGCGACATCTGCATTATCGTGAGCCCTACATCTTTCCGCAGCGCTGCTATCTCTCCCGCATACATTCCAAGCCGACCGTTATCTTCCTGGATCTGCATCATCTTCTGAGCTTCTTTAGACTCCGCACACCGAAGTATCTGATTCACCGCACAAGCTTCGTTTTCACAATCATAAAAGCAGCCATGTTCTCCCCTCGGACCGTCATAAAAACCAGCTACAAATTTTGTCGGTTCTTTACAGCCAACACACCTCGCATTTACAGACATTTTAAGCAGCTCCTCCTCCATCATCTTCTCCTTTTTCCAAGCTTCTTCTATTGTCCAGATATTTGCTGACTGATACCTCATACGCTACGCGCTTCTCGCATTCCGTTTCGCTCAGTTTTTTCATATACTCGCGGCTCTGTATACGCCCCTCAACACACACATGGCTTCCTACACCAAATCTGGATCCATAACGGGCATTTCTTCCCCATACGATACACGGTATATAATCTGTTTTCCCGCATAATCGATTGACCGCCAGAAGCATATCTGCGATTTCTCTCCCCAGCGGTGTCTGGCGATAGATAGGTTTCTTACAGATGTATCCATCCAGGCAAATCTGATTCGTTCCAGCATATTCCGCCGATTCTTCCAGAATCTGAACCTTCTGCGCGAATACAAACAATATCAGATGGCTTCTTTCTCCATCTCGATGATTAAAGGAGCGGAACTGTCCAATTACTTCCATCATCATGTCTCGGTAATCTTTGGATACATCCATGAGTCTCTCCGAAATCGAAACCGGAATCACATCCACCTGTCCGCTCAAACGAGCAACTGACAAATTCACGAAATAAAATCTCTCTCCAAACACTTCATGGTTAAATGTAAATTTTGATATCACCTCGCCAATCAGGCGCACTTTGTTAGTTTCATTTTTTTCTGGCATAGTGTTTTATCTCCTTTTTCTAGTATGTTTTTAAAAATTTATCGTACAGTTTACCATATGCCTCCCGGTGCCTGTTTCCATCCTTTTCTTCTGCTGCCTTCTTTTCCTCCCATCTCTTTCGGAAGCGTTCTGATTTCTCATCAATCTGCTGCCAGTCCACCGGAATTAACAATTCAGAAGCGCACTGAAAAACATCCGTGTATTCCTCCATCAAATGTTTCCTTGCCTCTCTCCGTGTTACTAGCGTAGGATTCTCGCCACGTAGCACCCGCGCCAGTTTCAGTGCCGCCTGTGACAGCTCTGCCGCCTCTTCCGCCAGCTGTTCCAGCATGGCCGGGGTACCAATCTTCTCTATCATCATCGTTATTCCCTCCTCAGAACATTTTCATTTGCCCCTCTGGTTCAAAATTCATCCAGAGACATTCTGTCCGGCGCTTATTCGCCCGGCAGTATTCCATTTGCGTTTCCAGATGCCAGCCCCGAAGCATGTCTCGATATATCTTATTGTCATAGCCACTTATCAACACCGGTCCCGTATGCCGCAGAAGCACCTGCAGCAATCGCTCATGATCTTTGTCGCTCATCTCATGTTTATACTGCTTCCCTGTCCTGCTGCCGAGGACATACGGAGGATCGCAATAAATCAGCACATTCGGGTGGTTGTACTGCTGGATCAGCATGACCGCGTCCATACACTCTATCTGTACGCCCCGCAGCCTTTCCGCCGCCTGCATGATGGCATCCGGCAAGCGGCACCAATCCCGCGCCGTATACGCCTTTTCTCGTCCACACACATCCCTTTTCCAGCCTGCTGGCGATCCCGCCGTTCTAAAACCATAACCTTGATTTGCCCGGATGCAGAGTTTTGTCGCCCTACTGTAGGCGTCTACCGGCTCATCTGCTGCCTCATATGTCTCCCTTGCATACGGTGTGTTATAGATTTCCCATGCCAGACGATCCGGATCTCTTCGGATGCATTCAAACAGGTTGATAACTTCCCCATCCAGATCATTGACCGTTTCTATGGGACTCCGAGGCTTTCGGAATAGGACAGCTCCAGAACCCAAGAACGGCTCCAAGTAGCTGCGGTGCTCCGGGAAGTGACCGATGATCCAGTCCGCCAGCCGCGCCTTACTGCCCGGGTATCGAATTACCGAATGCATCTGTTCCTGCTGCCATCCCGGAAATACTGCGCCAACTTCACAAGCGTGGTACTCCCTCCTTCCTTGAACGTGACAACATGGCGATAGATCTTGTCTATGTGCTTCATCCGGATCACGCCAGCCTTTTCCTCTCCCCTCTTCGGGACGAAGTCATAAACGCGGATTCGAAAATTCGGTCTGATATAGTGGCTGATTCTTCTTAATTCTCCGAATGTAATCGGTCCTTTATCCTCTTTAACCTGTACAACATGATCCCACTGTTTTTTGTCATACCACATAAATTCTTTGTCTATCACAGCACTTTCCACCATTCCCTCGACTTTTGCCCGGCGCATCCGCTCCCGGATCTGTTCGGGGCTGAATCCCGTCATTTCAACAAGTTCGGGGGTTGTCTTGGGTCCATCTTTTAATTTACTGATGATAATATCTCTCATCTCTTCAGCTCTCACAGCTGCCTCCTTTCCGGCTCCGGTGGAGTTCCGGAGCCTCGCTCTATAGACCAATGGCATATTCGGTAATATATAACTGCCACATAGAGGTTTATTTCTGTATATCTTTTAAAAATTCTACCAGTTCGCTTTCGCTGTCCGGATATTTAGTATAGTTTTCGTGACGGCTCCATTTCGGACTCCCGTCCGTCCTTCTGACCGGCTCCGGACCGCCCACCAGATGATAATACCGGCTGATACGCTTTTCTGTCTTTCTGAGGGTGGTAAGTGTGTCCTCATATTCCTCGACAATCAATTTCGCGCCGTTATCAAAATCATACTTGTAGTAAACCGCGCCGATATGCTTGTCTGCGTACCAGACTCCCCAGGAGCGATAGTCTGCCAGCCATTCCTTTCGCTGGGTATTATTCTTCATAACCGGAAGCGGGGTCTGTTCCTTCGGCTCTTCTTTTTCTTCCGCTGTCTTCTCCCCCGTCAGTGCCTGGATCGCCTGTTCAAATGCCTGCACTTTCAGCGCCCTCGCTCTCACATCATTCACATTGCTACCGCTCGCTTTCCGGAACATTTCCAGGAAGTACTTTTCTTTCTTACAACATGCCTGAAGCAGTTCCAAATCGCTTTTTACTTCCTCCTGCTGCGCGCTTTTCTCACAAACAGGCAGAACCTCTTTCTTTCCCGGTCCCGCACTTTCCCCGTAGGCTCTTTTTCTCACATATTCCGCAACCGAAGTGCGTTTTCCTTCTGTTTTCTTCATTTTTTTACCCCTTTATATGTAAATTGTGTAATATAGTGTGCTCTGCAGATCCGCATACGCATAGGTCGGTATCGCGTCCGGAAGAAGAGGGGCATCCAGTCCCTTTTCTCTCCAATTCCTATGACGGATTTCTGGAATACACTGGAATGAATGTACTTCCTGCTTCATGATTTTTGATAAATCCCTTTTGTGATACTGCATCGTACCGAGATATCCGACATAAACATCACTGCCATCATTGATGATCCGGATCATATCAGGATTACTTAATACCTTTAACAAATCATCCACCGTCATATCCACTGTACCCCCAAAAGATCTAATGTTTTATTCGTGTTTTCGGCATTTTCCTCTGTGTAAAACCTGCCAAATTCCTGTCTAAACAGCTCCCGGCTGTATTTTGATTCAAAAAGCCGTTCCGCTTCCTGCTTCAAGCGAATATCTAATTCATGATTTCCGCCATGCACCCCCGTCTTCGCCCATCGATGGCAGCCAGGGCAGAGATGCACTTTCAAACCATAGTGTTCTGACTTTTTTCTGGCACGGATTCCATAAAAAATATGGTGCACTTCCAGATTCCGCGTATCGCCGCAATTCCAGCACTCGCACGCCCCTACTGGTTCCATTATGCTTTTTGACATACAAATCGCCTCCCGTGTGGCTTCATGAGCTCATAGAGCTGCTGCCACTGCTCCGCATTCCGTATCGTATTCCCCTTAGCGTTTTTCCAACTATGCTGCTGCCAGGTGTTGACCCATCCGTTCGACCAGGCTGCTGCCAGGGCATCGTCTTCGGTATAGATTGTTAAAACGCATGGGTTCCGAAGAATGCCGAGGGCGTCAATCAGCGCCTGCAGCGTATTACTTGATTTCGTGGCGCTGCGCTCCCTGGCAATTTCTTTTCGATGAGTCTTCCCCTTGGCATCGTCAAATTCCAGCGACGCCCAGTATTTACTGGCATTTCCGCCAATTTTTACGGTTACCTCATACATCTTATCCCTCCGCTGCGTCCTGGATCGTCTTGCTGCGCTGGATCTTGATACCGCCTTTTTTTGCCAACGCGATGGTTCCCACGGTTCCATCATTCATTTTTACCGTTACCTTATCCAGTCCTCCGGACAAGATCATATTCGCCGACGTCAGCATAAAATTCAGACACTTATCATTAGCAAAGATTCTTTCTGTTTTCTTGCGAACCTTCTCCGCACGTTTCCGCTGCACCTGCCAGTTCTTTGCTTCCTCGCAGGTGCATCTCTCCGTCGCTGCTTCGTTTAACTGCTCCGTACCGAGTCCGACATTCGCAAACATGTACGTCTGACCGCAAAAGATACATGCGCCCATTTCTTCTTTAACACCCTCCGGCAGTTCCCGTCTTTCTTCCATGCTCTTTTTCCTCCATTGCTTTTTTATATCTTTTCCGGATCTCTGCTTTCCGCATCGGTCCTAATCTTTTGATATCAATTGCCTTTTCCAGTGATTCCCTTGCATCCAGCAGTGCTTCTTTGCGGATCGCCTCTTTCTCCAGCTCTCCGGAAACCTCTTCCAGGTAGTCCTGCAATTCCCCGCGGCTCATCCGCTTAATCAGGCGGTACTCCTCTCGATTCAGGTGCATATTTCCTTGGCTTTATCCAGCCCTCTCCTTTCCCGGCAGTGATGCGGACCATCGTATAATACCGGTACGGATAGCCCAGGACATTAATTCCGGTCACGATATCGCCGCGCCGGATCATATACCCAGCAGGCGGCACCGGTTCTTTCTTCCAGGTGTTCGCCTTGATAACCTTGGTTTTAACTACCGGCTTTTTCAGGTTCCGGCTGCACGAATACGCCAGCTTGTTGGGGTTGTCCTTTTTCCGAAAGCTCTTCTGAGTTTCTTTGATGAGATACGCCGCCAGTTCCTTCACTTCTCCTGCCTCATAGATGGGCGTGAAATGTGTTCCCCCATACGGCCACAGCCTTTTGAGAATCTTGATCGTGTCTCCAATCTCATTGATTATCAAATGATGATGGATGGCAGCCCGCTCATATTCGGTTACTATGATGTAATGGAGCGGTTCCCCTCTTTTCTGGTACGCTTTTCTCAGGTTCCGGAGAAGTGTTCGGAGAATCTTCTTTGCCTGTTCCGGTGTCGGTCTCTCATCCTTCCGGTAAGTCAGGACTGCGTGATAATCTCCGAAATCAAAATTCGTGGCTATGATTCGGTAGAGCTTCTTAATGCGGCGGCGCTCATTCGCCTCTGCTATCTCTTCCCTGGTCGGCTCCTTCCTCGGTGCCCTCTTATATCCTCTCTTCCCATACCTATTCGAATGTACTTCTTCTACTTCGATGCAATACGGGAGATAACAGCTATTTCTCAAATACGACATTCTACACCCTGCCTAAGTATAATGACTGTAACGAGTGACTAAACGGCGGCTAAACCCTTGTAAAACTTGACTTTCTCCGCCGTATGCCGTATACTAATCTTGTCACAAATTCGTATACGGTTTAGGGTCAGGCTTTTATGCCTGGCCCTTTTCCTTTTCCGGAATAATTCCCTGGCGGCGCTCCTCTTCCGACAGAAGGAACTCAACCAGTTCTTTTGCATGGATGTTTACCAGGCATTCCAGAAGTTCCGCTTCGAACCAGTTTCGGTGCGGACGATTTCCGTCTGCATCCGTATGGTTCCGATGCCAGGACAGCAGTTTTTTAAGCCGCTCTTCTTGTTCCGGTGTGGTATATAACACAATTACACATCCGTCCATCTTTCTCCCCCTACTCTGTATATCCCAGCGGATCCGGTTTCTGGCATTTTCTTTTCTCGATATTATGAACATATGTTTCGATTGCCAGAAGTGCGATATGCTCCACGGTCATACTTCTCTGACCGATCAGTTCCTGTTTTCCGGTTCTGTTTAGGATAATCGTCTCTGCTTTATTCAGGTCATCCGCCAGCTGCTCCAGCGCCGAATACACCTCATCGCTGACTTCAATCTGGATTTCCTTGTACTTTCCCATGAGTCCTCCTATAAAAATCTGTTTGATGTAACGACAAGCAGCGCGAAGACCGTCGCGATCAGCAGCACCGCCAGAACGAAGATCGTCTCATACAGCAATCCCTGAAATCTGAGATTCTCGTTCAGCTCCTCCGTTCTCCTTCTCAACTGCATTTCCAGGCGCGCTTCCCTTTTGGGGTTGTATACCTCGATTTCCCTTCTCATCCCGTTCTCCTTTCATTCTCTGGTATCCTGCTGCTGCCATGAAACGGTCAGACAGCAGAGCAGCTATTTCTTCTCGTTCTTCTTTTGTGAGGGTTTCAAAATCGCGGACAGTTCCATTGATTTCGATGTGATTTGTGATTGTCACACACCTCACTCCCTTCCGTG
>ERZ772901.728-NODE-728-length-30332-cov-62.396440_pt1 | contig 30332 bp, 23 predicted proteins | sample MGYA00512123_ERZ772901 | MGnify/ENA primary metagenome ERZ772901 (study PRJEB29015, sample SAMEA2737711) | human gut metagenome | biome: human gut; feature: human-associated habitat; material: faeces | place: China | collected 2012 ...
CTTAGCATCACCGAAGAGCCAGCCTGCCTGATCGCCGAATACTACGCCTACACGGCCAGCCTGTACATCAACGGCTCTGCCAAACTGATGATCTACATAGAGAGCATCCATGTAGGTGCTGTCGGTGGAATCATCATTTCTGAAGTCCATATCTGTTCTGAGACGACCAACTACGCGGGTATTGTCATTAACCTGTGCAGCAGCCTGAATGCGCATACGGCCATCCCACTGGTCGCCCTTGTTGCCGCCGAAGTCGATGTAACGAACACGAGCATCACCGGACCAGGAAATGTTGCCTACCTTGTTTTCCAGGTTGGATACGCGAACGCCCAGATTATCCAGTTCGTCAGCGTATTCGCCAGCGAGCTTATCAATGGTAGCTCTCTGTTCCGCATTGAACTGATCTTCGTTAGCCATGAGACGAGCGATGATCTGTGCCAGTTCGTAACGGGTAATATTTCTCTGACCGCGGAAGGTGCCATCCGGATAACCTTCTACGATGCCCTGGTCGGACAGCTGGGATACAGCCTGGTAAGCCCAGTCAGAAGTGGAAACATCAGAAAATGGATTAGCTGCATAAGCAGATACGCCTGCAGCCAGAGCTGCTACGGCAGCTGCGACTAAAGTTCTTCTAAACATAAAGTAACTCCTCCTGAAACTACTTTCCCTTACACCAATTAAGGAGCTGCTTTATCTAATGCATGAGTGTCCTGGTTTCCTCAGCATAAAACATTCCTCCACACACCCCAAGGGATTTCTGTGTGTTGGCACTAATGATAGCATTTGAATTCATTGTTGTGAATATATCTATAGGTTATGTCAATCCATGGTCTCCATTCATATCAGAATTACCGAAAAAAGCCTATCAAATTTTGATTCTAATCAAATTGGATATCAGACTAAACAAACCGTTGAAGAACCAAAGACCGCAAGAAGCCGATTGGATTCTCGAGTGAAGGATTCTACGAATAGCAGCCTTTATGGAAAGACCGGGCTGTCAATAGTATGGAAATCAAAGATTTCATAATTCTATGGACTTACAGCCAATGACGACAAGACCTTGGCGTCATTCCCCCTTTCTCTCCAGAGAGGAAAACGTGCTGCATGCTTCCGTTAATTACCTTTTGCATTCTTAACGTATAATGCGGAAACAGGAATACCGCCAGGTAATGTATCTTCCTGTTTATCATTACGCTGATGAACAAGTACAGGCAAGCCCATTAAACTCTTCCTTTCTGGAAACCCGCAGCAACAATTCTTTGTTGTTGCGCTCATGAAGCTCCACAAATACTAGCTTCATGGGCATTAAAAAGCACACGAAATGTCCTATAACCCGTCTTTTCTGTGCAGAACGCAATAATTTGAGCAACAAAAAAAGGAATCTCTTTCGAGATTCCTTTTTCAGACTAGGTAAGCAATCGAGTTTATCGATTAGAATACGTAGTTCAGGGAGACGGTGGCAAGATCGTCGTAATTGGTCTTGGCTTTGCCATTTGTCTTGACATCGAATGCGTATTCACCGTGGAGACGGACGTTCTTCATGAGAACAAGATCGGCAGATGCGAGCCAGAAGCGGGAACGGTTGATATCATTTCTGTCTTCTACAAGGCCTGCTGCGGATGCTGTGTAGGTGGTGTCGTTCAGGAAGGAGCCCTTTTCAGCACTGATGTACTGGCCAGCAATGCGGAAGGTGCCAGGTTTCTTCATGTTGTAGTGGCCGAATGCGAAGCCTGCTGTCCATGTCTGCGGATCGCCCTTGTAATCGGTGTTCTGGTAGTAGTCGCCGAAGATGTCGATATCTTCAGTCACGCCGGCAGTAAGGCCTGCGCCCCAGATGCGTGCATCATACTTGTCTTCGCCCTGGATGTATTCCGCATCATAAGCCAGACGTCCGCTCTTGCCGTATACGCGGGCAATCGCTGCGGCTCTTTCTTCTTTCGTATCTGCTTTGCCAAGGTTTCCGCCAATGAAACGGCCATAGCCGATATCAGCGGCGAGTTTCTTGGATCCGATGGTAGCCATAGCACCGTCGAAGGTATCATCGTACTGCAGTCCGGTCTGGCCAAGGAAAAGATCCATGCGGCCGAGTGTCAGTCCTGCTTTGCCATTGAAATCATGGTGAACGTAGAGCGTATTCATGTACGCATCGCGCTTGTCTTTTCCCTTGAAGTTCATGTCGTAACGGAGACGGCCATAGGCATAGGTGCTGTCATTGACCTGGCCCTTGATGGAAACCTGCATACGGCCATCCCATTTATCTACGGCTTCGCCCTTGTCACCATAGTACTGGAGAAGACGGACACGGCTGTTGCCGGAGAAGGAAAGGTTTCCGACTTTCTTTTCAAGGTTGGACACGCGTACGCCGAGGTTTCCAAGTTCATCGGCATATTCGCCGGCGAGTTTGTCCAGCATGGCTCTCTGCTCTGCATTCATCTGATCTTCATTGGCCAGCATGCGTGCAATGATCTGTGCCATTTCGAAACGGGTGATGTTTCTTTCGCCGCGGAAGGTACCGTCCGGATAGCCGACAACGACGCCCTGTTCGAACAGATCGACGACTGCCTGATACGCCCAGTCATTGGGTGTCACATCAGAAAATGGGTTGGCTGCGCTGGCAGAAATGCCAAGTGCAAGGACTGCCATGGCAGTCAAGGTGATTTTCTTCATTTCTAAACTCCTTTTCAAACGAGTCTGAAAACAGCAGCTCCCGACCGCCATATTTCAAGACTAAGTGAAAGATTCGTCTTATTATAGCAACTAGATTAGAGGATAACAAGGAATTATTAGAAATATGTATAAGATTTCATTAATAAACAATGTGTATTGCTTTAATAATTGAACGCTGTGCTTCAAAAAAAGAAGGGCTGTAGAAATGATTGAACATTTCCACAACCCTTTATTACATATTTACTTAATTACCCATTTGCTTAATGTGCTTCTGCCATGTTGGAGATGGAGTCTTTGGATGCTTCTTCCATGACGTAGCGTTTCTTGTCCACTTCGTTTCTCCAGTGGAGGACGGCGCTGATGACGAAGGCAACAGCAAGCATTCCGGCAAAGAGCTGGAGGGTAGCGCTGTAGCTGCCGGTGGTTTCTTTCATGAATGCCAGGATGAGCGGGCCTGCCACGCCTGCGATGCCCCATGCGGTCAGGATGGAACCGTGGATGGAAGCGAGCTGGCGGACGCCGAAGATGTCGGAAAGGAATGCCGGCATGCAGGAGAAGCCGCCGCCGTAGCAGGAGATGATGGCAAGGACGAGTGCCTGGAAGATGAAGCCTTCTCTGGTAATGGAGAGCTGATGGAAAGCAAAGACTTCAAAGAGGAAGAATACCATGTAGGTGACGCCGCGGCCGATCCAGTCGGAAATGCTGGACCATACGATACGGCCGCCGCCATTGACGATGCCGATGATGCCGACGAGGGATGCTGCCTGCGCCGGGGTCATGCCGATGACTTCCTGTGCCATCGGGGATGCAACGGCAAGAAGGCCGATACCGCAGGTAATGTTGGTGAAGAATACCCACCAGAGCGCATACCATTTCCATGTATGCATGGCTTCTTTTCTGGTCATCTGCGGGCCAAGGACGGTTCTCTTCTTGCCAAGGGCCGCTTCCTCTTCAAGGACTTCATCGATCAGGGCAGGAATTTCGCCTTTTTTCGGCGGACGCAGGTAGGAAGCCGAAGCAATCATGACGACGGCGTAAACGCAGCCAAGGATGACGAAGTTTTCTACCAGTCCGTATGTATCAACGAGCCAGCGCATGACAGGGCCGGCGATCAGTGCGGCAAATCCGAATCCCATGATTGCCAGGCCTGTCGCAAAGCCTCTGTGGCGCGGGAACCATTTGACGAGTGTGGAAACCGGTGTGATGTATCCGGTACCAAGGCCGATGCCTCCGATACATCCGTAGAAAAGGTAAAGGAGCGCCGATGAGTGCATGTGCACGGCAAGCGCTGTCCCCAAAAGTCCTGTGCCGAAGAAAAGAGCGGAAACGAGACCGCTGCGGGATGGTCCGATCCTTTCCACGAAGCCGCCCAGGAAGCCTGCGGACATGCCAAGGAATAAAATAGCGAGCGAGAATGCCCATGTCGTTTCGCTAAGAGTCAGTCCCATAGCTGCCATGACCGGCTTTGTAAGGACGCTCCATGCATAGACGCTGCCTATGCAGATGTGAATTCCGACCGCAGCGAGTGCGATCAACCAACGATTTCTTTTCATATAATCCCTCCACTTCAACAATGAAGGGAAACCAAAGACGCAAAAACCGCCTGTTCAGGTTTCCCTGCCCAGACGGTCGGCCAATCAGATCATCCGCGGTTCACGTGGTCGATTCCACATCATTCCGTCAGTTCCGCGGTGTCTTTCGTTTGTGGTTTTAGATTACCATCCTTTTCCATATGTGTCAAGGAAAGAATTTTTTCTATATTTAAGTGTATACTACTTCCCCTCACTCTTTACGCCGGATTTCTAATCTTATGCACTATACTGGACTAATATTAAAGTATTATATATACTGAAAACGGATAGCCTGCTATATAATACTTTATATATTAATGCTTACTCATTATTTACTCATTCTATCTTCTATTTTTACTAATTTTCTCAAAATTCTCCAAAAAATCTCATTGATTTCCTCTGAATGTATGTTATAATCAGTTTAATAAATTCTAATGTAACAGTAAGACAAGAACGCAGCGAGTGAAGAACTCCCGCCATATCGATTACCCAAAGAACAAGGTCCTGCACGCAGGCCTTGTTCTTTGCCGTTATGAGGCAATCGAACTAACTGTTCATTTACGTATGTTTGTCTATTATCTCAGGAGGGAAAATCTTTGAAACCAAAGCAACTGGCCATGCGCCTAACAGAAATGATCATCGTTCTTTTGGGCATCAGCTTCATCACATTCTGCCTCGTGATGCTGTCCCCGGGCGATCCTGTCCGCCAAATGATTGCCGGCAATGAAGATATTGTCGTCAGCCAATTGGAAATCGATGCACTGCGGCATGAATTGGGACTTGACCAGCCTTTCATCTACCAGTACCTGGACTGGCTGGGCCGCGTACTGCATGGAAACTTTGGCTTTTCTTACCTCATGAAGAAGCCGGTCCTGGATGCCATTCTGGAAGCGCTTCCCGCGACTCTTCTGCTCGCCTGCTCTTCTTCTCTGTTCATGCTTGTTTTCTCTGTGCCGCTTGGCATTTACACCGCCGTCCGCCAGAACAGCCGCTTCGACTATATCGTGAGGCTCTTCTCGTTTGCCGGCGTATCGATTCCGAATTTCTGGATGGGCCTCATGCTCCTCTGGCTTTTCGGATTGAAGCTGGGGATTTTTTCCATCATCGGCGGAACGATTTCTCTGGAGAATCTTGTCCTTCCGACAGTCACTCTTGGCATCGTCATGACGTCCAAGTTCACAAGGCAGGTCCGCGCCGCCGTTCTCGAAGAGCTGCAGCAGGACTATGTCATGGGGGCCCGCGCCCGCGGTATTTCTGAAAGAAAGATTCTCTGGCAGGAAGTCCTTCCTAATGCTCTTCTGCCTCTGATCACACTCTTCGGCCTTGCATTCGGCTCTCTTCTTGGAGGCGCGGCTGTCGTGGAAATCATCTTCTCCTGGCCGGGTCTTGGCTACATGATCGTACAGGCCATCACCTACCGTGACTTCCTTACGGTTCAGGCGGTCGTTCTCTGGATCGCTTTCATGTACATGGTGATCAATATCATCATTGACTTCTCTTACCAGCACTTAGACCCACGGCTGAAGAAAGGAGGCCGCTAATGCACATGATCATCCGCGGACTCCGCGAAAACCGTATTTTCTTCGTGACGTCCATCCTCATCGTTTTCGTACTTCTGCTTGCTTTCCTGGCTCCATACATTTCACCATATGATCCGCTCTCTGCTTCTATGAAGGATGCGAATCTGGCACCGTCTTCCGCGCACATTTTCGGAACGGACAAGCTGGGCCGCGATGTTTTCTCCCGTATTCTCTGCGGCGCTGAGCGTTCGCTCTCCAGTGTCCTCTTCCTTGTTGCTCTTATTTTCGTCGTCGGCACGACAGCCGGCGTCATTTCCGGCTATGCAGGCGGCATCGTCGATATCGTCATCATGCGTATCGCTGATATGATGATTTCCTTCCCGGGAATCATCCTTGCTATCGCGATTTCCGGTATCATGGGCCCGTCGCTCATCAATGCGATGCTGGCTTTGACGGTCGTCACATGGACGAAGTATGCGAGGCTTTCCCGTTCGCTTGTCCTGAAATTAAAAGAAAGTGAATTCGTAGAAGCTGCCATCGTCAGCGGCGGCACTCATACTCATATTCTTCTGCATCATATTCTGCCAAATGTCCTTCCTCTTCTTGTCATTACGGCCGCTGCAGATATCGGCGCCATGATGATGGAACTGGCCGGACTTTCCTTCCTGGGATTCGGGAGCCAGCCGCCGAATCCGGAATGGGGCCTCATGCTGAATGAAGGCCGCCTGCAGCTGCAGACCGCGCCATGGCTCATGTTCTTCCCTGGCTTTGCGATTTTTATTTCCGTCGTTATTTTCAATCTGTGGGGCGATGCGCTCCGCGATGTACTTGATCCTCGTCAGGATAAGCAATAAAAGGCAATATGAATGCATGACCGCGGTTCCAGAACTGCTTTCTCCTCATGCAGGCGGACATGCACATCCAATCTCCTCAGAATCATTCGCAGATTGGTTTTCCTCAATCCCGATTTGCCGGACGATTCTTTTCTCAGAAGCCTTTTATATAGATTTTATTTCCTATTTTATTTCTTTAATCAAAGGAGACACTATGAATTCATTTTTAAAGAAAGGGGCTGCTCTCGCAGCCTGCGCCCTCATCGCTTTTGGTCTTTCCGGATGCGGCGGAAGCTCTTCTTCCGCGAGTAAAGACACCCTCCGCGTCGGCGTAACAAACTTCGCTGACAGCCTGGAACCGACTGATAACTATTTCGGCTGGCAGGTTATGCGTTACGGTGTCGGCGAAGCACTCGTCCGCTTTGATGACAAGATGCGCCCGCAGCCCTGGATCGCTGAAAGCTGGCAGGTAGCTCCGGACCAGATGTCCTGGACATTTAAGATCAAGAACATTAAATTCTCCAACGGCAACCCTGTCACCGGCGAAGCTGTCAAGAAATCTCTGGAAAGAACATTTGCCAAAGCTCCGCGTGCCCAGGCTATGTTCCCGCTCGACCACATCACAGCTGATGGACAGACCGTCACGATTTACACAAAGAAACCGATTGCAACACTGCCAGGCATGCTGGGCGATCCGCTCTTCATCATCGTCGATACCTCTGCTGAAGGAAAACAGGACTTCGCTAAGCAGGGCCCGATTTCCACTGGTCCTTATGTTGTAAAGAGCTTCTCCAAGGCTAAGACAGAACTCGACGCTAACACGAACTATTATGAACCGGTTCCATACAAGCATGCTGTCGTCAACACCATCGATGATCCGTCCACCCGTGCTATGGCACTCCAGAAGGGCGACATCGATGTAGCTGTCAACGTAGCTCCTGGCGATCTTGAACTCTTCAAGGATAAGAGCAAGTTCACCACCTCTGAAATCGATTCCATCCGCGACGTTCTTGCCCGTCTTTCCGTGAAGGAAGGAAAACCGCTGGCTGATCCGCGCGTACGTACTGCTCTGATTGAATCTCTCGACCGCGATACATACTGCAAGGTCCTCCTGAAGGATACATTCACACCAGGCGGCCCGGTTCTCCCGCCGTCCCTCGACTATGACTTCGAAGGACTTTCCAAGACCTATCCGAACAAGTACAATCCTGAACATGCCAAGCAGCTGCTGGCTGAAGCAGGCTGGAAGGATACAGATGGCGACGGCATCGTTGAAAAAGACGGCAAGCCGCTCTCCCTTGACTTCATCTACTACTCCGGCCGTGCTGAACTTCCGCTCTTTGCTGAAGCTACCCAGTCTGACGCTAAGAAGGTCGGCATCCAGATCAACCTGAAGAACGTCGACTACAACGTCCTTGACGGCATCGGCACCAGAGGCGAGTACGACCTCCTCATTTCCAACATCCTGACCGAACAGGCAGGCGATCCGGAAACGTTCCTCAACATGTACTGGAAGACGAACGTCAACGGCTCCAACCCGCAGAACGGTTCCGGCTACAGCAACCCGGCTTATGATGCGCTCTCCGATCAGCTGGCCGGCGAATTCGATCCGGCCAAGCGCAGGGACATCATCATCCAGATGGAAAAGATTCTGCAGGATACCTCCGCCACCCTCGTCTTCGGTTATCCGCAGACCAATATGATTTCCACCTCTGCTGTCGCTCATGCAGATATCAAGCCGTGTGACTACTACTGGATCACCGACAAGATCACACCGGCTTCCAAGTAATCATTTCATTCTTTCATTCATAAAGGAGCTGCCATGCTTTTAGAAGTCAATGACCTGTCCATTTCATACGGCAAAGGAAATCCCGTCGTCCACGGGGTATCCTTTTCCGTGGACAAAGGGAAAATTCTTGCCATCATCGGGGAATCCGGCTCGGGGAAGACGACCGTCCTCCGCGCTGTCGGCCATATCCTGCCAAGGCAGGGACAAGTGACAGGCGGACACATCCTTTTTGAAGGGAAGGAATCGGAGACGAAGACGATCCGCGAGAAGACGTCCTTCATCTTTCAGGACAGCGGCGCCATGCTGAACCCGATCCGCACGATCGGGACGGAATTTTCCGAATACCTCGCTGCCCACGGCATCACGGGAGGCGAAGCGGAAGACCGCATGACGAATCTCCTTTCGCAGGTGCGCCTTCCTGATCCGGCCGGCATCCTCAAGAGCTATCCCTTCGAACTGTCAGGCGGCATGCGCCAGAGAGTCGGGATTGCAATGGCGATGGCGATTCATCCCGAGCTGATCCTTGCCGATGAACCGACGTCTGCCCTGGATGTCACGAATCAGGCTGTCGTTGTCCGTGAAATGATGGACGTCTGTGCCCGCGCGGACACGGCCATCATCGTCGTCACACATAATATGGCCCTTGCCTCGTACATGGCGGATACCATCCTTGTCATGAAGGATGGAAATGCCGTCGAATACGGAAGCGCCGAAAAAGTCATTTATCATCCGAAAGATCCGTATACCAAGCTGCTTCTGGCAGCTGTTCCAGACCCGGGAGGCGTATTGTCATGAGACTTGATGGAAAAGAACTGCTGAGAACGGAGGACATATGCCTCACCTTCCATCCTGAAGACGGCATTCCCGTCAAGGCGGCTGACCATGTGTCGATCACGATCCATGAAGGAGAAACCTTCGGCCTCGTTGGTGAATCCGGAAGCGGCAAGTCGACGCTTGCCCGCATACTGACGCACATCCACCAGCCCGATTCGGGAAAGGTGTACTTTGAAGGGAAAGACGTGACGAATCTGAAGGGCAAAGCACTCCGCGAGAGCCGCCGCGCCATCCAGATGGTCTTCCAGGATCCATCCTCTGCTTTCAATCCGAAGGAACGCATCGCGGATATCATCTGCGAGCCGCTCATGAATTTCGGACTCATCGCCAGTAAGGATATCGACAAGAAGGCTGCTGAAATGCTGAAGAAGGTCGACCTTCCGGAAGATTTCATCAACCGCTACCCTTCTGAACTTTCAGGAGGCCAGCGTCAGCGTATCGCGATTGCTCGCGCTCTGGTTCTGAAGCCGAAGCTCATCATCTGCGATGAAGCCACGTCAGCGCTTGATATGTCCGTCCAGAAGACAATCATCGAGCTGCTTTCAAGGCTGCAGAAGGAAACAGGCGTCGCCTATCTATTCATCTGCCACGACCTGGCGCTTGCGAACCTTTTCTGCGATACCATCGCCGTCATGAAGAAGGGCGTCATTCATGAAACGATTCATGACCTGAACGAAGCGAAGGACCCCTACTCAAGGAAACTCCTCGCGTGTACATTCACGATCAGGGAAGGAAAGAATAAAGTTTTCCCGGAATCCTTATTCGCATAATAAGAAGAGCTATGAAATGGAAATCATTTCATGGCTCTTTTTGATTTGGGACATTCTAGCATGGGAAGGGCTTAAAAAGTGCCATCTTCAGCCCTCTTTGAGGAGATATATAGTACACTTTATAAAAATGAGTAAATTCTTCTTGACAAGTTCCTCCGTTTCATGGATAATGAACCCAACTCACTACCAAGGTACCGTTGACAATGGTACCGCTAAGAGACAATGAACAGGCTGGGATTGGACATCAAGTATCTTACAGAGAGCCGGGAAAGCTGAGAACCGGCGGATCGGATCCATTTCCATATCACTTGGGAGTCGCTGTATCGAGGAGCACCCGGGATTCCCAGATACAGCCGCAAGCCTTCGTTACAGGCAGTCTGTCATCAGCACAAAGAATAATGACAGGGTGGTACCGCGAACCTTCGCCCCTGTTGCTCTATAAAGAGCAGCAGGGGCTTTTTGCACCCTTGATGCATGTGAGGAAAAGGATAAGGATTCAAAATGATTAATGAAAGGGGTATCTGATTATGGAAAGAACCATCACCGCGGACGCCGTTCCGCAGGCCAAAACACGTACTATGACTAATTTTCGCTGGAAGATTGCCTTCCTTATTTTCCTGATCAGCTTCGTCGCTTACATGGACCGGGTCAATTTGTCCGTCGCAACCCCTGTCATTATGCAGGAATTTGGCTTTGATAAAATGGATATGGGCTTCCTCCAGACTTGCTTCTTCGCAGGCTATGCGCTGATGCAGGTCCCTGGCGGCATGCTCGCTGAACGTTTCGGCCTGCGCAAAACCGGCGCCGGCGCTATACTCTGGTGGTCTGTCTTCACAGCGCTCACCGCTTTTGCTCAGGGCAAGGCAAGCTTTGCCGCTGTCCGCCTGGCTTTCGGCCTTGGTGAAGGTCCTGTTTTCCCGTCTCTGGGGCAGGCGACTTTCAACTGGTTCAACAAGGATGAAAAGGGCAAGGCAAGCAGCGCCATCCTTCTGGGCACTTTCTTCGGACCCGTCATCGGCCCGATGGTTACCGTCGCTCTCATCGCCGCTCTTGGCTGGCATGCTGTCTTCATCATCTTCGGTCTGGCAGGATGCGTCCTCGCCTGGGTCTGGCACCGCTATGCGCAGGACAATCCAAAGGACAGCCCGTATGTCAATGAGGAAGAAGCAGCATTCATCAATGAAGGACGCAGCCTCTCCGCAGAAAAGAAATCTGCTCCCTGGGGCCGTTTCCTCCGTTCCCGTCAGTTCTGGGCACTGGGCATCCAGTTCTTCGTCGTCGACTACATCATGTACGTATTCCTCGCATGGCTGCCTCTCTACCTGACTGAAGTCCACAACCTGTCCCTGAAATCTATGGGCATCTGGGCTTCCTTCCCGTGGCTCGCACTGATGGCTATGGTATTCACCGCCGGCTTCCTCTCTGACCGTATGGCACACAGCAAGAACTCAAGCCGCCAGTACACCATGCGTACTTTCACCGCTATGGCAGGCGTCGCTGTCACCTCCCTCGGTCTTTACATCGCAGCGCATACCGCAAGCGGCGCAGCAGCAACGATTTTCTGGATGAGCGTTTCCTTAGGCGCACTCGGCTTCTCCATGAGTGCCAGCTGGTCCACTGTTATTTCCCTCGGCGGCAAGTACACCGGCTCCGTATCCGGCTGGATGAACCTCTGGGGAAATGTCGGCGGCGTCCTCGCTCCGATCGTCACTGCATTCTTCGTCACCAACTATGGCTGGAACAATGCATTCACCTACACCGCACTCTTTGGCATCATTGCCATCGCAGCATGGCTCTTCGTCAATCCGGGCAAGCAGCTCGAAGGGACGGAAGAATAATTGCATTTAAAAGGGGCTGTGGCAAAATGGTTAATCATTTTGCCACAGCCTTTTTTTTGCATTGGAAAAGCAGGCATCTCCCGGGAAGGTGGAGTATGCCTGCTTTTCCATAAGTGAGTGGGAAGCTATCAGTTAACTCCCCTGGGAGAGGGAGATAACCTTCATCAATTAAAATGCTCTTGAGACGGAGAGTATGTAGGTCACGCCGCGCTGTTTTCCAGCCCAGCCTGTGACGTTGACGTCTGCGCCCCACGGGTTTTCTTTTGTCAGTCTGCTCTTCCAGCCAAGTTCGAGGAAGCCGCTCGATCCTTCTGCGGAAGGACTTGGAGTATTGAAGCTCCTGTAGCTGGCTCTTGCCTTGCTGTCAAATTCATAATCCCAGCCGATGCCTGCGTAGCAGGATCCGATGTCGGAAATGTCTTTCGTCCATCTTACGCCGAGTCTTGTACGGTAGGAATCGATGGAATCGAAATCATACCGGGAACTGCCTAATGTATTATCAATCCGGACGTTGTCGCTTCCAAGGTGCGTCCAGAAGAATTTGCCATAATAGTCTAAGGAGTTAGTGTCTCTGGTAACGACTTTGCCAAGGCCTGCCATGGCGGCGATATATGGAGCGCCGCTGTCGTAGGAGGCGTCATAGCCGTCAATCTTTCCTTTGAAGTCACCGGAGAGATGGCCTGCGCGGACGAGTGCCTCATAGTGGAGTCCGTCTTTACGGTCGCGGCGGTAGAGTACGCCTGCTCCTGTATAGTGCTGATCGCCATCGGCTCTTGCACCATCATCCAGGTGGCTGGTGTAGTTGCTCCTGCCGTATTCGAAGAATGGCATCAGTGTATCGACATAGTCTTCTCTTTCGTACTGGCGGGCAAAGCCGATGTTCGCATTCAGGCCGGCCGTATCGATATACGATCCCGTTTCATGGCGAAGATCGAAGCCGCCGATGGATGCGTACGGCATGAATCCACCAGATCCTGCCGCATAAGCGTCCACTGCCTCTTTGTAATTTTCTGCCGCCATGTCGGACGCATTCCAAAGTGTCTCAATGGAAGCTTCCCTTGCTTCGGCGAGGAGTTTCGTGTCAGAAAGGAGGGATGGTACGCTGTCCTCAGGAACTTCGAGGATGACCTTGTCTCCGTCTTTCCGGATATTCACTTCTCTTCTGAGGAACGCAGCGTCCGTGACCGTGCTGCTGCCGCTCATCATGCCATAGTCTGTGTCCTCAGCTGTAAGGCCGCTCCTGCCGTCGATCAGCGTGATCGTATCGCCGGGGCTCATCTTTATGGAGTCGTAGACGGATGCCCTGATGGATGCACCGCTGACGTCAGCCGTGCTTGTCACGGTCAGGATCGTTTCTCCTGCCGTCGTATCTTCCGGGACATAGAAACTCAGATTCTGGAAATAACCGAGCTTGTCTACGATTATGCCTTTCGTATAGAAATTCAGTGTATTGCCGCTGCTGTCATCAGAGAAACCGCCATAGAGCCTGGTATCTGATTTGAAGGTGCCTCCGTAAATATTGACTGTATTATTCGAAGCCGTGCCGGAATCGGCGCTGCCGCCGTATACATACTTATTAATGGTTCCGCCGCTGATTGTCACGGTGTTGCCCGAAGCATTGCCGCCAAGCTGCGCAAGGCCGCCATACACACCTTCTTCGATGGTGCCGCCTGTCACAGTGATTTCATTGCCTGAAACTTCTACTGCATCACCAAGGAAGGACATACCGCCGGCCGCCTGACCGGAAACGGTACCGCCGCTCAGGAGTACTTTATTTCCAGAAACGGTGCCATCTGCAAAGTAAAGAAGGCCTCCATATGCATTTTCTTTAACATAGGAATTGCCGCTGATGGCAAGCGTATTGCCCGTCACGAAACCGCCGCCTGAATAGCCGCCCTCGGCATAGCCATTGACGGTCACATCCTGGATTGTCACTTTGTTTCCGGAAGCATCGCCTTCTTCTGTATACCCGCCATAGACGCTCGTTTCTTCACCGAATGTCCCGCCTGTCACGGTGACGGTATTATTGGAAACGGTGCCTGAGGTAATCTTCGCACCATAGATATCGCCGGAGACGGTGCCTCCGCTGATGGTGGCAGTATTTCCCGAAGCATCGCCATTCGTCTTCGTGTACGCCCCCATGACATCACCGGAAACGCTGCCGCCGCTCAAGGTGACGGTATTATCCGCATTTGACGGACTGCTTATCATGATATATCCGCCAATCAGATTTCCGCCGACACTGCCTCCGGTCATGATGGCCTGGTTTCCTGAGGTACCCTTGGTTCCTTCAGACAAAAGGCCTCCCACTGCATTATTTTTTATGGTACCATTTTCGCTGATTGTAATGATATTTCCTGTCACAGCACCAGCGTCTGAAAAGCCGCCGGATGCATAACCATCCACGGTTCCGCCTGATATTGCCAGAGTATTATTTATGGCATCGCCTTTATAAGAGAAGGCACCGCTGATTTCACTCTGCACGCTGCCGCCTGTCATTTGCACCTGATTGCCAGAAGCTTTGCCGTCTATTGAGTAGCCGCCATAAACATCGCTGTAATCAGTTCCCTTTACTGTGGCCGTGCCTTCCACGGTAACCTTGTTCCCGATGACATCGCCATTTTGAGAATAGCCTCCGATGACATCATTAGAAACTGTGCCGCCGCTTATGGTCACTTCATTGTAGAAAGCTTCGCCATTGCTTTTTTCAGAGACGCGGCCTCCATAGAGGCAGTCTCCCACGGTGCCGCCTGTCATCGTCACTATATTTTTCAGAGCTGAGCCGAAGCCGGAATAACCGCCATAAGCATTCGCGTCAACCGTGCCGGATTCTTTGATATAAAGATAATTTCCTGACGATTCGACGCTCTCACTCGTCAAAGTCACGCCGCCATAAACGTTCCCGGCTTTTGCATCAATGCTGCCGCCCCCGATCGTCACGCTGTTTCCCTTCGCATTATCTCCTGCGGAAACACCGCCGTAGACAGAAATTGTAACTGTCCCGCCGCTTAATTCGATGCTGTTTCCTGTGGCGTCACCGCTGCCACCCGTACTGCCGCTGTTGATAGATTGTACTACTTCGCCGCTTTCCATGAAAACTTTATTGCCTGAGACTGCTCCGCTTCCAGAATTCACGTAGCCGCCTTCCGCGCTCTCGTAGATGGTTCCTGTCCTCGTGATTTTCAAAGTATTTCCGGAAGCTTCTCTGTTTGATGAATAGCCGCTGTATGCGGATCCATTGACGGATGCTTCTTTCGTGATGGAGAGCTGATTATTCAATGCGCTGCCGTCCGCGGCATTTCCGCCGTAGACAGTATCTTCCGCACTTTCTGAAACTTCATTCACTTTGCCGGATACATCTTCTGCCTGTACTATCGTCCCTGATGTGCAGGCTAAGAGAAGAGCTATCACTGACAGCCTTAAGAAAACCTTCCCGTTTTTCATTCCCATTCGCCTCATTCTTTAGAACAATATAAAATTCCCTGTCTTAGTTATAAAACAGGGAATGTCGGTTGTGTATTATCCGAAAGTATACTTTTTTTATTTTTGTGAGGAAATTGTTATCTGTGCAGCCTTTTTTGATTACAGATTACAATTTGAACAGTCTTGCGTGGAAGGAGATCTGGCGCATGGTGGGCATGCTGTCAAATTTGATGAGGTAGGCATGGGCGCTTCCATCGACTTCGACGATGGTGCCCGGGCCGAAGACGGGATGGCGGACGCGGGTGCCTGCTTCCATGGTTGTTTCGTCTTTGTCTTCCTGCAGGAAGGCGGTCGATCTTCCTACGTAGACCATGGTTTCCTTCATGAGCTGTTCATCGACGGGCGAATCGAATTCAAGCTTGTCCCTGTCGATGTCCAGGATGAATCTTGACGGGTATCTTGGCGAGCCGTCGAGGTTGGCGCCGCCGGCTTCCGTGATGTAGAGGGCTTTTTCGGCTCTTGTCATGGCAACGAAGGCAAGGCGTCTTTCTTCTTCCATGGCATTCACTGTCCTTGTCTTCCTTGACGGGAAGATGCCTTCGTTCATGCCGCAGATGAAGACGTACGGGAATTCAAGGCCCTTGGCGGTATGGACGGTCATGAGCTTCACTTTGTCCTGTCCTTCGCCGGTGTCCATGTTTGAGAAAAGGGCAGCGTGCTCCAGATAATGGACGATGTTCGTCTCTTCGCCGCAGGTGGTTTCATATTCGAAGACAGACTGCTTGAGTTCCGCCAGATTGTCGAGACGTTCCTGGCTGCCTTCAGTGCGAAGCATTTTCTCGTACCCGCTTTCGTCAAGGATGGCAGAGAGGACCTCGGAGACGGGTTTCCCTTCGCTGTCTTTGGCAAAGGTATCGATGAGTTCGATGAAATCGGCGGCGCCTGTGCGTTTCAGCGTGGGTTCCTCGACATTCTTCCTGAGGGCTTCAAAGAGTGTGCAGCCGTTTTCAGAGGCGTAATTCGTGAGGAATTCCATGCGGCGCCGCCCGATATTTCTTTTCGGCTTATTGATGATTCTCCGGAAAGCCATGTCGTCCTGGCTGACAATCATGCGCAGGTAGCAGAGGGCGTCCTTGATTTCCATCCTTCCGAAGAACTGCGTGCCGCTGTAAATGGTGTACGGGATTTTCTTCTTGAGGAGCTTTTCCTCGAGGTTCCTTGTGACGTAGTGGGCGCGGTAAAGGAGCGTGATGTCCTTGTACGGGACGCCCTTCTTATGGAGCTCTATGATTTCCTTTGCCACGCGGTCTGCTTCCTCGCCCGCTGTCTTTTCCATGAAGCAGGTGACCTTCGGCCCGCTTGGCCTGTGGGCAATGAGGTTCTTGTTGAAACGGTTCTTGTTCTTGGCGATGAGGGAGTTTGCCGCAGCAAGGATTTCAGGGCTTGAGCGGTAGTTGTCATTCATGAGGATGGTCTTGACGTTTGGAAATTTCTTGTCAAAGTTTAGAAGGAAACGGATATTGGCGCCGCGCCATGTGTAAATGGTCTGGTCGGGATCGCCGACGATGAAGAGGTTGTTGTGGTAGCCGCAGAGGGCTTCCATCAGCTTGTACTGAAGCGGGTCGATATCCTGGAATTCATCGAGCATGATGTATTCGAGGCGCTTCTGCCACTTGAGGCGGATTTCCTCGTTTTCCTCAAAGATGTAGAGCGTGAATTTGATGAGGTCGTTGTAGTCCAGAGCGAAGCATTTCTTTTCCTGGTACAGGTCGCCGTAGAAAATGATGTCCTGGACGGTCGTCGCGGTATGGTACTTTTCATAGAGGACCTGAAGCGGCATGGCAATCATGTCCTTGTAGTATTCCGGTTCCCAGACGCACTTCTTCATTTCGATCATGTCGCGCGCTTTGTTGAAGGGCATGTCGCGCAGGGTGAGGCCCATTTCCTCATAAATGATGGCGAGCATCTCATCAATGTCGGAGTTGTCGATGACGAGGAAATTCTTCGGATAGGAAACGGCAAAGCTGTCTTCCTGCAGGACGGAGACGCAGAAGCCGTGGAATGTATTGATGTATCCTGTGTCGTTGTCGCCGGTCAGGCGGTGGATGCGCATGGCCATTTCGCGTGCGGATTTATTCGTGAATGTGACGCAGAGTATGTGGCCTGGCATGATGCCGAGGTCGTTCACAAGGTAGGCGAAACGGCTGGCAAGGGCGCGTGTCTTGCCCGAGCCTGCGCCTGCGATGACGCGCACGTAGCCTTCTGTCGTGGTGACGGCTTCGATCTGTTTCTCATTGAGTCCTTCCAGTATGTCCATATTTCCCTCCGAACTGATATTCTTATTTCATTATACAACGGACGGAAATACTTGTCAGCCCAATGTGATGGCGGCGATGCCTGCCATGGAAATGACGACGCCCAGGATCTTCCTCGGGGTGATCTTTTCTCCGTAAAGGAGGGTCCCCATGACCATGAGGGCGAGGACGATGAGGCCGTTCGACACGATGAAGGCGGTATTGACGGTCCAGCCTGCCTGGTACATGTAGACGTTCCCAAGCTCGATGCCGACGATGGCAGCGCCAAGACCGAGGGCCGCCGGATTGATGGTGAAGATGTCCTTCTTCCATCCTGCTTCCCCTGTCCCCTGGATGAAGTAAATGGCAAAGGAAACGGCGGATGCGACGAGGTAGGTCACGACGAGCGCGACGAAGGGATCCATACCGGTTGAGACTTCCTTCAGACCGACCTGGTATCCGACACTTGATAAGATGATAAGGCCGATCGGCCACCAGAATTTAAACATAGTCCCCTCCTATTTCACGATGCAGAACATGCCGGTCAGTGTGAGAAGGATGCCGGCAAGGCGCATCCAGCTCATCGAGTCTCCGTAGAAGACGCTTCCGACGATGGCAAGGACGACGACGATGGAGGCGGTGTAGACGATGAAACCCACGTTCATCGGCCAGCCTGCCCTGTACATGTAAATGGATCCGACTTCAAGGCCTGCAATGGCAGCGCCTACGACGATAGCCGCAGGCTGGACGAGGAGAAGCTCGGCAAAGATGCTCTTTCCCGGCACCATGATTTCAAAAAGGACGGCGCAGACGATGGCGCTTGCGATATAGGTGACACCCAGGGCTGCCATGGGGCTGGCATGCGAGGAGAGTTTCTTCGCGCAGACCTGGTAAATGACATCGGCGCCGACGACGAGTGCGACCGGCCACCATAGGGCAAATAATTCCATAACGATACCTCTTTCCATTTTCCATTTATGATTAAAAAAAGGTGCTCCAGCTGTTCTCTCCCGGCTGTGCCGTACCTACGGAGAACTGCTGAAACACCTTCGGACTTTCGTCCATCTTGTCCAACCCGGTGGCGGGACAAGGGGTATTGGTTATTCTTTTATGACTGGGATTCCTTCTTCTTCCAGCTTCCTCATGAAGGAGCTGACGACGGAAAGGCCTTCCTTCAGGGCTTCTCCATCATGGCCGTAGCCGATGCGGAGGGCTCTTCTTTCCTCAAAGCAGGTGCCCGGGACAGCGAATGCGCCGGTTTCCTTAAACATTCTCTGACTGAAAATGTCGGAGTCGATGTCAAGGTCATAGTAGACAAGCGCCATCGTGCCGGCTCTCGGCCTGACGTAGGAAGTGCGCGGCTCCTCCTTGACCCATGCATCGAGGATGGGAAGGTTTTCGCGGAGGATAGCGCGGTTCCTTTCAAGGATTTTTTCCTTATGGCGGAGCGCAAGGGCTGCCGTTTCCTCATCGAAAAGTCCGCAGCTGACAAGGTCATAGTCCCTGACGCGCTTGAACTGGCGGAGGGCTTCCTGGCTCTTTGTTGCCAGCCATCCGAGGCGGAGTCCTGCCAGAGAGAAGGCTTTGGACATGGAGCCCGTGGCAATGCCCTTTTCATAGAGGTCCGCCACCGAAGGGCAGATATCCTCATCATGCTGGGACACGCCGGCATACACTTCGTCGCAGAGGATGTAGGTGCCGGAGCTCCTTGCAATCTCGACGATTTCCTTCATCATGTCTTCTGGGATGAGGGAACCGGTCGGGTTGTTCGGATTGTTGATGCAGATGAGGCGGAGGCCCCTTGCAGCGGCTTTCCTGAGTTCGTCAAGATCGGGAAGGAATCCATTGCTTCGTCGGAGCTTCAGCACCGTGACATTGGCTCCAAGAGCGCGGGGCGTCGAGCAAAACTGCTGGTAGCTCGGGGAAAAAGCGACGACCCTGTCTCCGGGACGTACGAGGGAGAAAAGGACGTGCTGGTTTCCGCCGGTCGCGCCATGCTGGGTAAGGATATCGTCCGGGGTGATCGTCTCATAGAGCCCGGCGATTTCTTCCTTGAGAGAGGCAAGGCCGTAAATGCTTCCGTAGGACTGCTCCTTCTCAAAGAGAGCTTCCACGAAATCTTCCCTGTCTTCTCCCGCAAGGGCAAAGAGTTCCTTCAGCGTCATGGGACGGGCGCAGGTGTCGGTGATATTGTATTTTGCATCCGATTCGTACTTGTCCATCCATTCTTCCACGCCAAACCGCTCGATATTCATGCTTCCCAGCCTTTCCTTAGCAGAACTAAAACGCCGGCTGCTGCCGGTAATCTCTACTATATTACCATGAAATAATTATTACGGCAAACTAGCCGATGAAGATTTCAATGCCGATCGCAATCAGGATGATACCGCCCAAAATGATGGCCTTGTCCGCAAGCTTCATGCCGAATGTCTTGCCCAGGATGAGGCCTGCGATGCAGATGAAGAAGGTGGTGATGCCGATGATGAGGCTAGCAAGGAGCGCGTCGGATGCATCGTATTCTGCAATCATAAAGCCGACGGAAAGGGCGTCGATGGAGGTCGCAATCCCCTGCAGGAGGAGCGCCTTCATATGGACCTGCGAATGGACGGCTTCTTCTTCGCCCGTCAGTCCGTCCTTGATCATGAAACCGCCGATGGCGCAGAAAAGGATGAGGGAAATCCACGGAATGAGCGGCCAGAGAAACTGGAACACACCGATAAGCATATTGACACAAATCCAGCCGATAAATGGCATCGCGAACTGGAAAAATCCAAAGACACCGGCGATCAGCGTCATCTTCCTCTTTTTCATGTACGGTTCCTGCAGGCCGTTTGCCAGCGAAACGGAAAAGGCGTCCATGGCAAGGCCTGCGCCAAGAAGAAGATTGCTCAGAAAAAGCCAAAAGCTCAAAATGATCCCTCTATCCAATACGAACAAAAAAGACCCACGCGCACGAAAACCGTACGCGTGAGTCTCGCGATTCTGAATACAGCCAGGTACCATGACCAGTATGTTGACTGTTTCGCCCAAGGGCTGCTACTCCCTCACACATTGTCATTTATATTATCATTATGGCCATTCCCTGTCAAAGCTGTTTTTATCGATATTACATATTTTTGAGGACATCGGCAGAGGAATCGAAGGTCATATCCGCCAGAGCGTTGATTTCCTCTCTCTCTGCGTCCGAATACTTGTCGTAAATCGCAGCGACAGGAATGCCGGCTGCCTTTGCCGCCCTGACGCCGATCAGGGAGTCTTCGAAAATGAAGCAGTCTTCCGGTTTCTTTCCCATTTCAGCAAGGAGCTTTTCATGGATCTGCGGGTCCGGCTTGATGCGCTCGGCATCTTCCCTCGTGTAGATTTTCACGAAGTACTTGTCGACGGGCGCTTTCTCGCGGATGTTCCTGTTCTTTGTCCGGTAGACTTCCATGTTCGCGCGTTTTGTCGTCGTGGAAATGACGAGTGTCTTCCCAAGGGAAGCGAGCTTCTTGATGAGCTCAGGCGCACCTTCCTTGTAGTCGACGCGGTTCACAAGGAAATCCTGCGCGATTTCATAACGGCGCTTCATGATGTCCCTGCCGGATTTGTCTGAATGGTAAATCTTTCCCAGCTCTCCGCAGTAGGAAACGTAGGGATCGTCGTCAGCGCGGAAACGGATCAGGAGCTCATCCCTTCTCCTCTGCGTGAAGGACGGATCCTCTTCGGGGCCTCCGAGCTCCTTGATGAGGGCAGCGTCGACATCATTCCATACTCCGACGGAGTCGATGAGCGTGCCGTCCATATCAAAGATGATCGTGTCCCCGGCCTGTGAAAGCCAGCCCTTCTTATTCATTGACGAATGGTTTGACGCCCTTGACGGCTTCTTTCGCATCGATGCGTTTTTCGCCATTGTCGAGGTCGATCAGGACGTAGCGGTCAAATCCCATGCCCAGTTCCTTCATGTAGGTCAGCTGGCGCAGGCCGTGACGGGATTCCATGCGTTCCACGAGGTCGTGATGGTCTTCTTCCTTCATGGCATAGACGCAGTCAACGCAAGCCTGGTCGACAGCGAGGATGTCAAGGGAAGCAAGGATGCCGACGTTCGGGGTTACAACAGGAGCGGCGGCGACGCCTTCGCAGTCGCAGGAAACGGACATATTTCTCATGACATTGATATAAGCGATCTTCTTGCCGAAATGGTCGATAGTTGCTTTTGTAGATTCGGTCATTCTTTCCATGAATTCTTCGGTGCCGATCGACCACTGATCCTGTCCTTCATAGGTGTGGATCATGGCTTTGCCGATGCGGCCGTCTGCGCAGCCGATGCCGATATTCTTGTTGGACCCGCCGAAACCGCCCTGGGTATGGCCCTTGAAATGGGCGAGAGCCAGGAAGGAATCATAGTCCAGAAGGCCTTTGCCGACGGACATAGCGTCGAACCATTTGCCGCCTTTGACCGGAAGCATCGTGGTGCCGTGGGATTCGTCGTCGATGATGTCGACCGGTGCGAAGGTCCAGCCATTGACCTTCAGCGTTTCCCTGTGCTGGGCGGTCGTGTAGCGGTCGCCTTCATAATAGGTGTTTGTTTCGATGATCGTGGCATCCGGGATTTCCTTTTCAAGGAGTTCCTTGACCCACGGGCGCGGCAGGATGTTCGGGCCGTGCTTTTCGCCGGTGTGCAGCTTGACGGCGATCTTGCCTGTCAGGTTTGCACTAATCTTTTCATAAATCTTCTTGAGCCCTTCGGCGGAAAGGTCTCTTGTGAAATAGACGATCGATTCATTTCCTTTTCTTTCTTCGTACGGAATGTAATGATCTCCGCCGGTTCCTGGTTTTACTTCTGCCATAATTCTTTCTCCTTTGGCGGCCGGTCTCCCGGTCCCTTTTCCAAATGCAGATGAAAAATTGATCTTTATTTTAATGAAGGGGACTCCCTGCGCCTCTCGGGCGCACTAAAGATGCAGGAGCTTTCCCCCTGCATTTACTATAATCCCAAATCTACTATATGTAAAATAACCATATGTTATAGTTCACTATACCTTTGGCGCATAGGCGCAAAACACTAGTCTTTCAGTGTCCCGTCAAGGAAAGCGGCCGCCTCCGGGTTCTTCCTGATTTCCGCCAGATCCTCTTCTGTCGGATACTTCGGGATGTCCCTGTCGTGGTTGACAAGACAGAGGAAACCAAGGATTTCTCCGCGGTCCGCCCTGAGCTGGTGCCACTGCCAGGGGGCAATCGTCAGGAAATCTCCCTCTTCGACAGCATAGACCTGATTGCCCAGAAGGACATGGCCTTTTCCTTTGAAAATCATGACAGCATGCATGTGCTTATGATGCTCAAGCGAAGAGAAGCCGTTCTTCTCCACCTGGAAATAACGGAACTGCACCGGCAGGTCGTTTTCATTGTCAAAAAGGATCTGCTTGGTCACTTCGCGGAATACGCCCGGGTTTTCCTTATAGATATGGGGTTCTACTCCATCCCATCTGTTCTTGTCCGGATGAAATTTATGAATCATGTTGTACCTCCCATTTTCTTCCATTTGTCCCATTGTAGCACAGGAAAGAGATTGAGAAAAGAAAAGGACATGAGCGGAACCCTTTGCGGTCCTTCTCATGTCCTTCTGATGATTATTTTACTGCAGTACGCCGATTTCCTTGTAGTACTTCGCAGCGCCCGGATGGAGCGGAACGCCTGCGATATCCTTGACGGCATTCTCTGCGGTGAGGCCCTTCAGGTTCTTCTGGGACTGGCCGAGTTCATCCATGTGTTCCCAGAGTGTCTTCGTCATCTGGTAGACGACATCGTCCGGCAGATCGCCGCGGCAGAACATGACCATTTTGATGGCGGACGTATTCACGTCTTCATTCTGATTCGGGTATGTGCCTGCCTTGATGGTGTAGCTGGTGTACCATGGGTACTTCGCTTTCAGCTTTTCAATGAGCTCGTTCGGGATCGGGACGAGGTGAGCACCGCTTGTCAGTGCCTGGGTGACGGCAGAGGCCGGTGCGCCGGACATGATCCATGCGCCGTCGATGGATCCGTTCTGCAGCATGTCGGCTGCGTCGGTGAAGGTGATGTATTCCGCTTGGATGTCTTCCGGGAACTTCATGCCGGCCGCCGTGAAGTGGACGTCGCATTCGTTATAAACGGAAGACCCTGCGGAAGCTACGGCAAATTTCTTGCCCTTGAAGCCTTCGAGGCTGTTGATATTCGTATTGGCTGCGGCAACAACCTGGTTCGGATTGAGGTAAAGTCCGCCGATGGCTTTGAGGTCCTTGTACGCATGGCCTTCAAAGCTGTCAGTACCGTTCAGACACTGGTACACGTTGCTGGAAATCGCAATCGATACCTGCGCTTCGCCGTCAGAGACCATATTGAGGTTCGCGATGCCGCCTGCGGAGGCCTGGCTGGCTGCCTGCATGCCTGGGATATTCTGGCTCCACATATTCGTGATGGCTGCGCCTACGGCATAGAGTGCACCGGATGCGCCTGCAGTCGGGAAGTTGATGCGGATTGTCTGGCCTGCTGCCGGCTTCGACTGTGCTTGTCCGCTGCTCCTTTCATCTCCGCATCCTGCAAATGCAGCCGTCAAAACGAGTGCTGCTGCCGCTGCTGCCATTGTCTTTTTCCATTTGCCCATTTTACTTTTCCTCCTATGCTCCTAATGCTCCGGGTTCCTTAGCCGGAGACTTTATCGATTAGTTTCATTATACTATTCTTTTTAGAAATCCGCATTCCTAAGCTGCATTTTCCCCATTCTTTTTGTGGAAATACTGGAATGCAATGACGCCGATGAGGCCAACGGCTCCTGCAAGATCCGTGAGAGACCCCGGGAAGAGCAGGAACGGCGAGGATGCAATGAGAATAATTCTTTCGATCCACGATGCTTTCCTTAAGATCCATCCTTCCAGGCCTGCCACGAGGGCAAAGGTGCCGACGGCAGCGGTGAAGACGCACCAGAGCGTCGCCCACACGGTCGCTGTCTTGTCGACGCCGATCAGAAGGACCGGATTATTCAGGAAGAAGAACGGAATGATGAAGCCGATGAGCCCCAGCCGGACGGCCCAGAGGCCCGTCTTCGTCTGGTCGGATCCTGCAATGCCGGATGCGACGTACGCAGACATAGCGACCGGCGGGGTGATATTGGAAAGGCAGGCATAGATCAGGCAGAAAAGGTGCGCGATGAGAGGCATAGCCCCTGCCTTGATCAGGACAGGAACAGCGACGGCCTGCACGATGACGTAGGCGGCAACACCGGGAACGCCCATGCCAAGGATGGCGGACATGATCATGACGAGGAAGCCTGCGAGGTAAAGGTTATTGTTATGAACGATGGACAGGATGAGGTAGCCCATGTTGAGCCCCATCGAAGTCAGTGTGACTGTACCGATGATGACGCCGATGATAACGCAGCAGACACCGACAGAAATCGCGCTCTGCGAGCCTTCGACGACAGCCGCCAGAATCTTGTCCGGTGTCATTCTCGTATCCTTGCGGAGCCAGCTGGCGCCGATTGTGACAAAGATGGAAATGACAGCGGCATAGAGCGGCGTGAAGCCTGCGAACATGAGGCCGATCAAGCTGATGAGCGGAAGAACCAGGTGTCCCTGCTCCTTGAGGACGATCTTCACGTCAGGAATATTTTCCTTGGCAATGCCGGAAAGGCCGAGACGCTTTGCCTCGAAGTGGACGGCAAGAAGAAGTCCAATGTAGTAGAGAAGCGCAGGGGTCACTGCGGCAAGCGCTACGTAGGTGTAAGACAGGTTCAGGAATTCTGCCATGACAAAGCCGACAGCGCCCATGATCGGAGGCGTGAACTGGCCGCCCGTCGATGCGACGGCTTCGACAGCGCCCGCAAATTCCTTCTTGTAACCCGTACGCTTCATGAGAGGAATCGTGATCGTGCCGGTCGTTGCGACATTCGCTATCGCAGAACCATTAATCATGCCCATGAGGCCGGATGCAATGACAGCCACCTTCGCAGGGCCGCCAGATGTCTGACCGACAAGTGTCAGCGAGAAATCATTGATGAATTTGGAAAATCCGCTGTGCTTCAGGAAAGCGCCAAAGACAACGAAGAGAAAAATATACGTCGCAGAAACGCCGACGCCTGTGCCAAGGACGCCCTCTGTACCCCAGAACTGGGTGATGAGGACACGCTTCAGCGTAAATCCGTTATGACCGAGGTATCCCGGAAGGTAGGCACCGAACCAGTTGTATGCCAGGAAAAGAGCAGCCAGTATGGCCAGATTTCCTGATGCGCGGCGCGCTGCTTCAAAGACGCAGACGATGCCGACAAGCGCAATGCCGATTTCCATATTATTGATGCGCCCGCCCGTCTGGGCAATGCGCGTGAAATTCAAGATCAGGTAACCGAAGGAACCGACCGAGCCCAGGATGAATGCGATATCCCATATCGGCGGAATCTTCCGTTTCCTCGTCTCCGACTTGAACGTCGGGAAGAGAAGGAATGTAAAGACGAGCAGGAAAATCGTGTGGATCGCGCGAAGATTCACTGCGCTGATGGCACCGATCGTCGTGAAGTAAAGCTGGAATGCGGTCCAGACACAGAGAAGGACGATGATTGCCTTCCCGAGCGGCCCCTTGTAAACGCGCAGACGCGAATCCGCGTCCTTCTCCTCAAGGATTTCCTGTGCCTTCTTGTCCAGGGCCTCCTTCTCCGCCATCGCGTCTTCGATGCGGACTTCTTTCCTTTCTTTTTCCATAAGTACCTCCCATGCTCCTATTCTCCATCGATAAACTCTTTATCGAAAGTATTGATTATTGAAAGTATACCACGGAAACGAGGAACGGAAAAGAAGAACCGTTCCTTACTATATATTTTTCTTACATAAGAAAGATACGGATTATTCCGGAGAGCAAGGAAATGGAGAAAGTGCGGGTTTTTATATACCATCAAAAACTGAACTGCTGCCAGGAAGAAATGGCATTTCGGGCATAAGAAAAGACCCGGTTTCCCGGGCCCTTCTTTATATTGCTCTTATCAATTACTTGCTTTCGAAGAATGCTTTGTAAGCGAGGTAGGTTTCGTAAGCGTCAGCCTTGGAGAGGAGGTCGTACGGTGCGTGCATGGAGAGCATGGCTGTGCCGCAGTCTACGACTTCAGCGCCCCAGTCTGCCATCATGAATGCAATCGTTCCGCCGCCGCCCTGGTCTACTTTGCCAAGTTCACCGATCTGCCAGCATACGCCTGCTTCGTTGAAAATGGTGCGGATCTTCTGGAGGAATTCAGCATTGGCATCATTGCTGCCTGCTTTGCCGCGGGATCCGCCGTACTTGGTCAGGTTGATGCCGTAGCCCAGGAAGGATGCGTTGTCTTTTTCGGATACTTCCGGGAACATCGGATCCAGGCAGGAGTTGACGTCTGCGGAGAGCATTTCACTGTTTTCCATGGTTTCATAGAAATCAAGGATGGTGTTCTGTCCCTGGAGGGAGAGGAGCTTCATGACGAATTTGACGAAGTAAGAGGATTCCATGCCGGTGTTGCCGTAGGATCCGATTTCTTCCTTATCTGTCAGGAGAGCTGCCTGTGTCTTGACGCCCGGCTTTGCATCGAGGATGGCTTCCAGGTTTGCATAGGAGCAGACTCTGTCGTCCTGGCCATAGGATGCGATGAGGGAACGGTCGAAGCCTACGTCACGGCTCTTTTCAGCCGGTACGAGTTCGAGTTCAGCAGCTGCGAAGTCTTCTTCTTCGATGCCGTAGGTGTCCTTGAACATCTTCATGAGAGCTTCCTTCGGCTTCTGGTTTTCATCGGAGTTGGTAGCGATGATCGGCTGGAGCTGTTCGCCTGTGATGCCTTCTGCGAGGGATTTCTTCATCTGGTCCTGTGCCATGTGGATGAGGAGATCGGAAATGTAGAATACCGGGTCGCTATCTTTCAGGCCGATATTGATTTCCACTTTTCTGCCGTCCTTGGTGTATACGACGCCGATCAGAGCGAGCGGAATGCAGGTCCACTGGTACTTCTTGATGCCACCGTAGTAATGGGTGCGGAAGTATACGACGCCTTCCTGTTCATGGACCGGGTTTGCCTTGAGGTCCAGACGCGGGGAGTCGATGTGGGAGCCGACGATCTTGATGCCTTCATGGGCCGGTTCTTCACCGATGACGGCCAGGATGACGGACTTATCCTTCTGGTTCCAGTATACTTTGTCGCCTGCTTTCAGGGATTTCATATCATAGACAGGTTTAAAGCCTTTTGCTTCTGCCTGACGGATGATTTCTTTGGCTGCCAGTCTTTCTGTTCTGGCTGTATCAAGGAATGCTTTGTACTTTTCGCCATAGTCCATGACGGCTTTGCGTTCGGTTTCGTCCATGCGCTGCCATACGGACTTGGTTCTGCTGTATGTTTCTTTCATGTCATACCTCCTAATAGAGAATTATTATCACATTTCTTATTATAACGCAAAAGGGACGGACAGGAAATATCCCCGCCGACCCTCTCTTTTATTCCCCTTTGTACGGGAATGCTTTATTCAGCAAGTAGGTCAATGCCACAAAGAGCCCCATGACGATGAAAACCATGGGATACGCGATGACCATCAGGTAAATGGCTGATTCAACAGAGCTCATAGTTTCCTCCTTATCCTAATACAGGGATCAATGCAAGAACGAGACCGCCGGCTACGACGGAAGCAACCTGGCCTGCCACGTTGACGCCCATGGCATGCTGGATGATGTAGTTTGTCGGGTCTTCCTTGAGCGCCATTTTCGCAATGACACGGCCGGACATCGGGAATGCGGAAATGCCGCATGCGCCGATCATCGGGTTGATTTTCTTCTTCAGGAAGAGGTTGGCAATCTTGGCAAAGAGAACGCCGCCCACGGTATCGAATACGAAGGCAACAGCGCCCAGGGCCAGGATCTTCAGTACGTCGAATGTAAGGATGTTTTCAGCTGTCATTGTAGCGCCGACGGTGATGCCGAGGAAGAGTGTCACGAGGTTGGACAGCTCATTCTGCGCAGCATTTGACAGGGAATCGCAGACGCCGGAAACCTTCAGCATGTTGCCGAACATGAGCGCACCGATAAGCGGTACGGAAATCGGAGCAAGGATGCCCGCGAAAAGAACGACCATGAACGGGAAGAGGAACTTCGCTGTCCAGGAGACAGGCTTTTCTTCCTTGAATCCCATGCGGATTCTTCTTTCATGCTTTGTCGTCATAAGCTTGACGATCGGCGGCTGGATGATCGGCACGAGGGACATGTAGCAGAACGCCGTGACCGTCAGCGGAGCCAGAAGATTTGTCGCAAATTTCTGTGCGACGAAGATGGTGGTCGGGCCGTCAGCAGCACCGATGATACCGATTGATGCAGCTTCATTGAACGGGAAGCCGACCATAGCGGCGAGAAGCGCTGCCGCGAAAATACCGAAGTGCGCTGCCGCTGCAAAGAGCATGACGTACGGAGCGCGGATGAGCGGTGTGAAATCACACATCGCACCGACGGCGATGAAGATCAGGACAGGGAAAAGCTCGTTGGCGATGCCTGCATTATAGAGCACCGTCAGGAAACCTGGTTCACCGCCTCCCGTCGGGATGACCGCAAAATGTCCGGGGATGTTCGCCAGGATACATCCGACCCCCATCGGGAAGAGAAGCATAGGCTCATAGTCCTTCTTCACTCCCAGCCAGATGAGGAGCCCGCCGATGAGGAACATGATCCATACCGTCGGATCCTGCATCCCCATGACGCCCGTAAATAGTTCCTCAAGAACTGATTCCCAATTTGCCATACCAATAAGACCTCCTTGAATAAAAAGAAATAACCGGCACTACTTTCCTTAAACCTAAAAAAAGACCCGACATTTTTCAATGCCAGGTCCTATTTTCAGGATGATTTCCTACCCCTGTGCCATACGCAGGAAACCGTATTATGGAATTAAATGTTGTATCCAAGCGCCGGAAGAATCATGAATACAAGAATTGCCCAGATAACGCCGGCTCCGATGAAAATGCCAGCTGTGATGGCAACGCCTTCCTTGGAATGCGGTACGCCCAGCAGACTAAAATTTCCCAAAGGTCCGCGGCGAACCATGAATCCGTTAGAGCTTCTTGGCTTGAACCATTTAAGTTTTCTTTCCTGTCCGATGCTGTAAGCTACGATGACGGCTACGACAGAAGCCACCACCCAGTAAAGTATGAACCGGGCCGCGCTGAAATCATGCACGTCCGACAGATCGATCATTTGCATCTTGTTAGTACTCCTTCTACGTGTATATCATACCAGTACTTCTATTATAATGCAACGGACCCGATTTGGCAAAGGAATACCGTCCCTTGCGCCCCTTTTTATAGAAACCCCTCCGTTATTCTCCATCCGAAGCATTCTTTCGGAAATCTATCATGTTTGCCATGTCCCTGTCAAGAGACATACAAAGTATTTAAGAATTATTCATACAATGCATTCCCATCTGGCAGCAGATGAACTTTTAACAGGAACTACTTCTTCTAGGAAATCGTCTGTCCTTTGCTCTATTTGATAAATGAACCTTTTCACTATCAAAGAATGAATATTTACCGGCTGCTTTTTACTATTTTGTATTCCTGCAACAGAAGAGATTTTGCTGTACTTTTTGTACCTGAAAGAGGCTCCACCAATACCTTCCCGGGCAAAGGATGGAACAACTACATATGCATTTTCACGGCAGCATTCCACGCGAAGCACTCGTCTCAGAGAAAAGACAGGTGCCGGTCAGGGGATAATCCCGCAAATGAATGATGACAGGTGAAAAAATTGGTTCTTCACGCTTTTTTGTGGGATAAAAATAATAACATATAAAATTGGCATT
>ERZ772901.756-NODE-756-length-29553-cov-17.738525_pt1 | contig 29553 bp, 20 predicted proteins | sample MGYA00512123_ERZ772901 | MGnify/ENA primary metagenome ERZ772901 (study PRJEB29015, sample SAMEA2737711) | human gut metagenome | biome: human gut; feature: human-associated habitat; material: faeces | place: China | collected 2012 ...
TGCCGGTTCTATTGTTTAACTTTTAATCTTTCGGTAAAAATTTACCGAAGTATTGGATAATTCAGAAACGCATCAAATATTTGGCCGTGTTGCCGCTGTTCACCGCGAGGTTGCTCAGGCGACGGCGGTTGTCGTAGGTATAGAACGTCTCCGCGCCGTTGCAGTACTTCAGGTAGCTGCGCTGCTCGAACTTGTCGTAGCCCAACTTGGTGATGTAGTCATAACCGTATGACTTCTCGCCGCGGACTTTCTCTAGCAGACCGCCGAGGTTGTAGGAGTAAGTCACCTTCTCCTCGTCGGGATAGATCATCTCCAGGAGGCGGTTGTGACTATCGTAAGTCCACTGGGTGACGTAGGTGGCAATCGCCTGGTTGGGCACGATAAGCGTGCGGCGGGTCTTCGTCACCTCACCCATCTTGCCGTAGAAGTATTCGATGGCACCCGTTCCGTCCTCGCGCATCATCAGTCGTCCGATGCGGTTGTGCGAGGCGTTGCGTCCGCCGTAGTAATACTTCAACCCGCCCCCGAGAACACTATTCATGCTCGTAAGCATAAAATGTATCAAAGATACAGCATTCGCTCATTTTTGCAGAATTATATAAGTCCAGATAGTGCTTTGTTTCATTTGTATTGCGCCATCTTATACTTTTATCGTATTGAGTTAAAAATTCGATAGCAGATATTGACAACGTCAAATTCTGAAATTCTTTGGTAATTCTCCCATATGCATCTGTTTCAGAATTAGCCTTAACAAACACATATACAAATCCGCCTTTTTTTATGGGATCTTCCTTATACTTATATTCTATACTGGCCCAAAATACCTTCATGTTCTTTTCTAATTTTGGTTGACTTTGGTGTGCATATTTTTACGGTTATAAGTTTTATCCCTGTCAAGGGATTGACCAAAGGCCGTAAAAAGCCCCTGACAGGGATACAAAGATAAATAATCTTCAGCGATATTCAAAACGCTTCTGAATTGTATTGCTTGAACCTACAACTATTTCTTTTTCCCAACTCGATAATGGATATTGGTTTTTCCTTTTTTCCCATGATTCCTATCATGAACATGTGGTGTTTGTTTGCCACCATCTGTTTTGAACTTGTTTCCCTCACCAGATTTATTTCGAGTTTGTCGAGTAACCTTTTTTTGTCCCTGTTTAGCCGGCAATGGTTTGGGGCGAGCATCTAATGCTTTCTTTCTTGTTGGGAATACTTTCGTTACATTTCTTGTAGTTTTTTTAGCATCATTCGCTTTATCTATTGTTTTGACTGTTTTAGCCCCTGTCTTTACAACCTTAGATGCACCAGCCGGAACAAATGGCACGACAGCAGCAAGGGCATCAAATCCTGCATCTGTCCAATTCTCTTTTGCAGTATTATGGTCTCCTGTCACATGATGATATATGGCTGCACCAACATCATAAACAAGATTTCCAACATCCCAAACGGTGTCCCAAATTTTACCGTCAGAATCAATTCGGACTATTGGGTTATTACCACAAAAAACATATGGAAAAGAAGATAAATCCACTTCATAAAGAGGATCAACGGAAATCCAAACACTTAATTGTGGATTATAATAACGAGCCCCATAGTAGTACATACCCGTCTCCTCGTCAAATTCCTTTGCGTTGAAGAGATAAGGCGTGTTCCATACGCTGTTGCGCTCCTCTATGAACACCTCTCCGAACGGCACATACTCGATGTGCTGCACAACCTCGCCTTCAAGGTTGGTGATGAAGCTGGAGCTTCCGAGATGGTCGGGATGGTAGAAGAACTGCAGGTTCTCATAGTTGTCAGGGTCTTTGAAAGACTTGGCTATAGCACGAGACCGGGCTTTATTAGCTTCTAATAAAGCACCTTGTGTTCCGTCATTGCAGCAGAACCCTTCACCGTCGGCATAGTTGTCGTTGTCGGTACCGTTGTAAGGCACATCGAAGAACTTGTAGTTGTCCTTGATGACCTGCTGTTGGGCAGCATACTTCGCCTTATAGTCAACTGACAGACCGTCAGTGTTTGCACCTGCATACTCTATGCGGCGCGGATCTGAGCCGTAGGAGGCGAAATCGCCTATCTTCGACACGATGCGCTGTGAGCCTGCGTAGATATGCTTGGTGTAGCGGCCGCCCTGGTTAGCCACGAGGTACGGGCTGACATAGAGCGAGAACTTGGTCGTGTTGGTGGAGCCGCCGGAGAATACTCCGTTGACATACACCTGGTCGCTCTCGCCGGAAGTCTTGACCGTGCGCTCGCCGTCAGCATCATACCAGTAGTTGGACACGAAGCCGTTGTCGTCCACGGCAAGCAGACGGTTCTCCTCGTCCCAGATGAGCTTACGCTCACCCGTGCCGATCTCGTTATGTCCATCTTTCATCAGATGTCCGGTATAGTTATAGACATATATTCTTCTTGTTTAAATTTTATTATACTCTAAGTAATGAAAGATATGTTCCAATTGATCATAATAATCCAATATATTAGGTTCTTTACGATCATACATTTTTTTTACATGAGATAAAATAATCTGTTTTAGTTTATAAAAATTTGTAGGATTGACTAACTTGCATAGGGCCAAATCTATAAAAATCCAATCTGCACCAACATCTGGGAGATTTGCCTTTCCATTCAAAATCGGTAAGATGGTTCTATCGTATAATTTATCAAGCGACGAATATTCTGCAAAAACATACATTGCACATTTTTCAAGATTTACCCGAAAATTATTAAAATCGTCACTATATCCATTTTTATCTAAACGGAAATAAAATTTATCTTGCAGAGATAACATATTTCCAGAAAAAGCGATACTTGCTCGGTCTCTTTGATCTTGTATTTTTTTTACACTGAATTTCTCAAACCATTTAGAAAGTATATCAAATCTAACACCATAGATAGGATATATTACAAGAGATGATTTCGCAGCATCTGTCCAATGGTCTAATTCGATAATTTGCTTTCCTCCTTTTGTTTTTAAAAAAAAGGAAGAGTCTCTTTTTCTGAACTTATATCCAGAAAAGAAATCAAACTGAATTAAATCATTAATTATTTCATTAAATATAAAATCCATAGTTTTGCACTTAAATTATAGTACCCTCCCTTCCGTTCTTATAGAAGGGAGGGTATAAAGATAACGTATTTTACTCTATTTTATTCACGCGATGGTATTCTTTCACTCTAATTTTATCTCCTTTAGAGAGTCCTTGCTCTATATGATTATTCTTTCCTTATAATAAGCCTAAACTCCAAAGGATTATACGCATGAAAAATAAGATACTAATAACCTGCCTGTTGGCTTCTACCCTGAGCAGCTGCCACATCTATAGGGCGTACGAACGGCCGGATGCCATCACGGTCTCCGACAGCCTGTACCGCCAGCCAGTGACTGCAGAAGATACAACCTCACTGGCCTCACTTTCGTGGAAAGAGCTCTTCACTGACCCGCAACTGCAACAACTCATTGAAGCGGGGCTGGCTCACAACACGGATTTAGGCATTGCCCGTCTTAAAGTAAAAGAGGCTGAAGCCTTGCTCATGACTTCCCGACTGTCTTACCTTCCCTCCGTCTCACTGACTCCGCAGGGAACACTTACCAGCCTGGACGGCAACAAGCCTTCCAAAACTTACAACCTGGCCGTATCCGCTGACTGGGAGATTGACCTTTTCGGTAAACTGCTGAATGCCAAACGTGGAGCACAGGCCGCACTCGAGCAAAGTGAAGCCTATCGTCAGGCGGTGCAGACCCAGTTAGTAGCAACCATTGCCAACAGCTACTATACCCTGCTAATGCCGGACGAGCAACTGGACATCACACGTCGCACGGCAGATACCTGGACAGAAAGTCTGCGCACGATGAAAGCCTTGAAGCGGGCTGGCCAAGCCACCGAAATGGCTGTAGCCTATTATGCTACCAATTCTGCCCGTTCGGCCTTCTATCCCAGTATCACCCTGAGCGGTTCTGCCGGATGGACCAATGCAGCCGGTGCCGCCATCACCAATCCGGGACAATGGCTGCTTTCTGCTGTCGGTTCTCTGGTACAACCCCTATTTAATCGGGGAAAGAACATTGCCAACCTGAAAATAGCCAAAGCTCAGCAGGAAGAAGCCTTGCTGACTTTCCAACAAAGTCTGCTTGATGCAGGAGCAGAAGTGAACGATGCACTGGTTCAATGGCAGACTGCCCGCAAGCGTATTCAACTTGACGAACAACAATGCACATCCCTGCAGTCGGCATTACGAAGTTCGGAACTGCTGATGCAATACAGTTCACAAAACTACCTGGAAGTAATCACTGCCCGCCAGGCTTTACTTCAGGCAGAGCTGAACACCGCTACCGACCGCTTTGACGAGATACAAGGAGTTATCAACTTGTATCACGCACTGGGCGGCGGATACTAAGCCCCTATACCCTTATTTCTATAATAAGCAACCCCTTTCTCAACACTCAGGCGGAGTAGAGAGAAAGGGGTATTTTTCCATCAAAAGAGAAGATTACTTATTCATACACAAAACGGTATTCATCATTGTAATAAGACGTAGACTCTGAAACACGATTTCCATGTTCATCCTCCTGGTATGAATACAAAGTACACTTGCCAGTAATTACATCCAGATAATTATCTTCCGTAAAGCTATATGCAAAAGGAGCCCATGTATCTTCATGTATCACTTCCGGTTCTCCCGGTTCCGGCATACGATATCCCCAATCCACAACATCTTTCGTTACCAGATTCTTACTACCTTTACCCATCATACGCAACATATAAAGCATGGACACCATGTCATCATATTCATAAGCATGACTGCCGAACAACGGACGAACCACTACATTAAAATCAAAGTAAGGCGTTACATTCGGGCATTCAGTATATGCATAACTCATATAGCTTTCATCCGAGAATTCTCCCTCCGTCGACATCAAGTTGCCATTCTGCCAGTTTAATTGCAGAATAGACCTATCCGAAGCACGTCCCATCCTGCCAGAAGATACTCCCGGATCGATTGACACATTTCCATCTTCCTCATCCCCATCTTCATGGTCACCTGGATAATAGTCATAATCTTCTTGTATCTGCTGAAGATAACCGTCGGAATAAATAAACATCCACAATGTATGCTGCTCAGAAGAAGATTCCTTTTTCTTATACAACTGTGATACATAACCCTCTGAGTTCAATGTAATCACATACGATTCATCCGGTTCATATCCGGAAAGTGTTTTCAGGTCAATCCACATCTGGTTTTCCTGATAGGTGAACTGATAGATTCTCTCTGTGAAATATCCCTGCGCATCGCCTTGGTAACTAATGGTTTTCAAGGCTGCCAGCTTTCCGTTCTCATTATAAGTGAGTTCCCCAATAGACTTAGTATAGCTGTCCGGATACAAGCTGCTTGAATTTGTAATCTCATAACGAACCAGACGCTTTTCTTTCGGGGCAGGAGTTTCTCCTGCTTCTGTAGTAGCTTTCTGCTCTACGGTAATGGTTATCACATCGTTACCACAGCGAATTTCGATGGTAGCCTTCCGGTCCTTTCCGGTCAGGTTCTCTATCAATGTCAAGGTTAAGGTATATTCACCAGGACCTCCGCTATAGGCACTCAATTCCAGCCATTCCACTTTTCCCGAAGCAGCCTTGGTTGAAGCTTCTGTCGCAACTTCTGTTACTGTGGCTGTCCAGTCGGACAAAGCTGTAAAACTGATTCCACCCTGATTCGTTACCTCATCGGCATAAACCACCTGAGTAGTTTGTGTGCCTTCTTTCAAAGTCAGATTTGTGGGAGTCTCATCCTTTTCACTACATCCTGAAACCAAGATTACTCCCCACAGACAAACAACTGACAATAAAAAACTTAACTTGTCTTTCATAATTCTCATTTTTGAATGTTTTCTTTTACAAAGAAAAGTTTTTCATCTAAGGTATACATCACCGGAAACCGTGAATTCCTCCCTCGCAAACCACAAATTTGCCTTATCCATTCTTCCAAACTTCAGGACAAATTCTCTGTTTCACACTGTGAAATACAAAAACCACAGTGTGGGATATATATTTCACACTGTGGGATACAAATCCCGCTGTGTGAAACAGAGAATAGATAAGGGTATTTGAAAGAATATTTCAGGAGAAAAAGAAGAACAGACTACATGCCCCGTGGATTCTCCATCTTAAAAACAAAAAAAGGGGTATATGAACCTTGCAACAGTTCATATACCCCCATTTATAGAGATTGTGAATTACCGTCTGTAGTTTACCACACGTTCACACGGTTTTCAGGAGCTACATACAACGGATCAGACGGTGTGATGTGGAAAGCATCGTACCAAGCCTGAATGTGAGGCAACGCTCCGTTTACACGCCATTTACCCAATGAGTGAGGATCTGACTTAGTGTACACACGAATCTGTTCGTCGCGGATGTTACCAGCCCACAAAGTAGCATAAGCCAGGAAGAAACGCTGTTCCGGAGTGAAACCGTCGACTACGCCAAGCGGAGCATCCTTAGTTGCATTCTGGAAAGCCAGATAAGCTACGTTCAAACCTCCGTGGTCGGCCAGGTTCTCACCCAGTGTCAGTTCACCGTTAGCCTGCAAGCCCGGCAATACTTCAATCTTGTTGAAGAAATCCACCATCACCTGTGCGCGTTCCTTGAAACGGTCGGCATCACCCGGAGCCCACCAGTCGGTCAGGTTTCCGTCTTTGTCGAACTGACGTCCCTGGTCGTCGAATCCATGCGTCATTTCGTGACCGATTACTACACCGATGGCACCATAGTTGGCAGCATCGTCAGCTTCCATGTTGAAGAACGGCGGCTGAAGAATAGCAGCCGGGAAACAGATTTCGTTAGTTGACGGATTATAGTAGGCATTGACAGTCTGCGGAGTCATCAGCCATTCATCCTTGTCAACCGGCTTGCCAATGCGGCTGTACATATCATTGAATCCCCATTCTGAAGCACGGCATACGTTAGCCCAGTAAGAATCGTTCTTGATTTCCAGCTTAGAATAGTCTTTCCACTTGTCAGGATATCCTACTTTTACATGGAAAGCAGCCAATTTTTCGTGTGCTCTGATCTTGGTGCTGTCGCTCATCCATTCCTGTGCATCAATACGTTCACCCAGAGCAGTCTGCAAGTTCTTCACCAACTTCACCATACGTTCTTTGGCAGCAGCCGGGAAGTATTTTTCCACATACATCTCGCCTACCAGCTCACCCAGCATGCCGTTCACTGAGTTTACAGCACGTTTCCAGCGCGGCTGATTTACCTGGCGTCCTGACAAGACCTTGCCATAGAAATCGAAACGGGCAGCTACAAAGTCATCGCTCAGACAAGAAGCTGCTGCATCCAGCAGGTTGTATTCCAGATAAGATACATGTTTAGACAACGGAAGTGTATTCATCAGGCGAGCTACTTCCTGAATCGGCTCTACCTGTTCTACGTTCAGTTCTGCCGGAGCCTGAATACCCAAACCTTTCATATAGGCATCCCAGTCAATTCCGGCAATGGTCTTCTTCAGTTCATCGAAAGACATTTTGTGGTAGTTAGCTTCCGGGTCACGAAGTTCTGTCGCACTGCGTGAAACTTTAGCAATGGCAGTTTCAATTTCCATCACATCAGCCACTTTCTGCTGTGCTTCTGCTTCAGAGAAGCCAGCCAGCTGGAACAGCTTACCGATGTAAAGTTTATACTGTTCACGAATATTCTGAGTGATGCTGTCGGTATCCAGATAATATTCTTTTTCACCCAGGTTGATACCACCCTGTCCCATCTGGAAGATGTTGAGTGAGCTGTTCTTCGGGTCAGCATATACATAGCTGTGGAAATAGGTACCGATACCGATATGAGCCATTTCAGTCATCATCGGCACGATTTCACTCTTGTCTTTCAGGCCGGCAATCTTGTCGAGCATAGCTTTCACCGGTTCTGCACCCTGCTTGTTCAAGGTTACGCTGTCCATAGCCATGTTATACAAGTCACCGATTTTCTGTGCGGCAGAACCAGCCTGATTATTTTTCTGCGCAGCCAGTCCTTCAATCAGTTCACGCAACTGCTTCTGGCTGTTTTCAAACAGTTCATCAAACGTGCCGTAACGAGAATATTCGGCAGTCAGCGGATGTGCATCGTTCCATCCTCCACATGCGTAACGGAAAAAGTCCGTACCGGCAGACACGGTAGTATCCATGTTTGCCAAATCAATGCCAGAAGTGCTTTTCGCTTCCTTCTGTCCAGCGCAGCTTGTCAGCATAGCAAATGCCAACGTAGCTACGGCTACATAATTCTTCTTGTTCATAAATGCGTTATTTTAATCAAGTCTCTCTTATTTATTTCATTTCTTCCAGTTCCGACAGCAGCAGTGTCCATTCCTCTTCTGCCTCCGCAATCTGTTTTTTCAGCTGCTGGTGCTGCTCGTACAGCTTCATATCGGAAGCACCTTCAGGAGTAGCCATCTGTTCCTCTAGTTGTGCCACCTGCTCTTCCAGTTTCTCAATCTTTGCCTCGCAGTCGGCCACCTGCTTCTCCAGCTTGCGGATTTTCTTGTTCAGCTCCTTCTGCGCTTCATACGAAAGTTTGCTTTCACTCTCTGCAGGCTCTTCTTTCTTGGGCGAAGCGGTCTGCGGAGATTGAGACAACTGAAGTTCATTCAGATTCTCCATTTTCTTCTTTTGCAGGAAATCGTAGATTCCGCCGATATGTTCCTTCACCAGTCCGCCACCAAATTCGTACACCTTGGTCACCAGTCCGTCAAGGAACTCACGGTCGTGAGATACCACGATGACCGTACCGTCGAACTCTTTCACGGCTTCCTTCAGCACATCCTTCGAACGCATATCGAGGTGGTTAGTCGGCTCGTCCAGAATCAGGAAGTTCACCGGCTCCAGCAGCAACTTAATCATAGCCAGACGACTGCGTTCACCTCCTGAAAGCACCTTTACTTTCTTTTCGGAAGCCTCTCCTCCAAACATGAAGGCACCTAAGATGTCTCTAATCTTCAGACGGATATCTCCTTTTGCCACACGGTCGATAGTATCAAAGACAGTCACGTTTTCATCGAGCAGCTGTGCCTGATTCTGTGCAAAATAGCCAATCTGTACATTGTGTCCGATGGTCAGTTTTCCTTCATAGGGAATCTCGTCCATGATACACTTCACCAGTGTAGACTTACCTTCACCGTTCTTACCCACAAAGGCCACCTTTTCACCCCGATGGATGGTCAGGTTCACATCGTGAAAAACCACGTGGTCGCCATACGCCTTTTTCACATTCTCACAAATCACCGGATAGTTACCGGAGCGCATGGAAGGAGGGAACTTCAGACGAAGCGTAGAAGTATCTTCTTCGTCAATTTCAATAGGTACGATTTTCTCCAGCTGCTTGATGCGGCTCTGCACTTGTACAGCCTTCGTAGCCTTGTAACGGAAACGTTCGATAAAATCTTCCGTGTCTTTTATTTCTTTCTGCTGATTCTCGTAAGCACGCAACTGCTGTTCACGGCGTTCCTTACGTAGCACGACAAACTCATCGTAAGCTACCTTGTAATCGTATATCCGTCCGCAGGAAATTTCAATGGTACGGTTGGTCACGTTGTTAATGAATGCCCGGTCGTGACTTACCAGTACTACCGCACCAGAACTCATCTTCAGGAAATTCTCCAGCCACTGGATACTCTCAATGTCCAGGTGGTTGGTCGGCTCGTCGAGCAACAGCACATCGGGACGACGCAACAGAAGTTTCGCTAACTCAATACGCATACGCCATCCTCCGCTGAATTCAGAAGTAGGACGGTCAAAGTCTGTGCGGTTAAATCCCAATCCCGTAAGCGTACGTTCTATCTCTGCACGGTAATTGGTTCCTCCCATCATCAGGAAACGTTCGTTCTCATGGGTAAACCGCTCTATCAGCTCATGGTAGCTTTCAGAATCATAATCCGTACGGTCGGCCAGTTCCTGGTTCATTTTCTCCAGTTTTTCCTGCATCTCAAAAATATGCTCAAAGGCCATCTCGGCCTCAGCCATTACCGTACGTGTATCGCTCAGAATCATGACCTGTGGCAAATAACCGATGGTAATACCTCTTTGTACGGCTACCACTCCCTCTGTGGGCTGCTGCAATCCGGCCAGGATTTTCAGCATAGTCGATTTTCCGGCACCGTTCTTTCCTACCAGTGCAATACGGTCTTTTTTGTTGATAACAAACGATACATCTTCAAATAGCGGAGTAGTTCCGAACTCCACTTTCAGTCCTTCTATTGAAATCATGCGAATTTATTCTTCTACATTACAAAGTGACGGCAAAGTTACAACTTTCCGAGCACAGCAATGACAGACAAGCTGTTAATTTTTCAAAGCATCGGACTCTCCCTCCGATTTACGCTGCAAATACAACTGGTAGGAATTGACTACATTATGCCACACACTGTAGAATCCTGCCGCAACGGCCGTCACAGGAGTGAAGAAAGTGTAGCCCATCCAGATGGCAAATACCGTATTTTTCTGTCCTAAGGCTTGTCCGGAACTAATGGAATCGCCGTAACGACGTCCTATCTTTTTCCCGAAATAGAACTGTAGGGCACAGCAGACCAAAGAAATGCCTCCCAATCCGGCCTGGTACCAAAAAGACACGTCACTGTGTACAATACTCTTTACCGTTACCCCAATGGCCAACGTCAACGCCACAGCCCACAGATAAAAAGAAAGTTCATGATACTGTCCTAACTTGGCATGTACTTTCGGAAGCAAAGCTCGCAGTAAAATGGCTGCCAGGAACGGACAAAGCAATAAAGGGAACACCTTTCCCAAAATCAGCGCAAACGAACTGCCAAAATTCAGTTCCGGATGCGGGTGTACCAACGGAAGTACCAGCGGAACCAAAATAGCTGCCAGCAAATTGACTAAAATGGTATAGGTGGTCAGATGAGCTGCATCTCCTCCTAACTTACGTGTAACCACCGCAGCTGCTGTAGCCGTTGGACAAATCAGGCAAATCATGGCTCCTTCCACCAATATACGGGCTGAGAAATCCGGGAAAATCACCAGGAGTAATCCCAAAAGCAAGAAACTTGCTCCCTGAATCAGCAGCAAACGCCAATGCCAGGCACACAACTTCAAATCGTGTACATTAATTTTACAGAATGTCAGAAAAAGCATCAGGAAAATCAATACCGGCTGTACAATATCGATGGCATGAGCCACAAAGGGCTTGGTAGGTGCAAGAAAAGGGATATTGACATACACAAAGTACAGAATGACTCCCATTGCCATGGCTATGGGCAACGTCCAATTTTTACAAAAACGCAGAATATTCATTGTTAATCCACTATGGTGAAACAAACCTGCCAGCGCAGAGTGAAAGAAAAAGGATTTGCAAATCCGGCCATCGACAGGCTACGGTTTGCAAATCCTTTGTATGGTCTTATGCCTCTCCCATTTTATAGAAAGAAGCATATCAGAGGTGTCAATTACTTACAGTTGCCAGTACAACGAGGTTTGATTTGTTTGAAGAAATCATTACCCTTGTTGTCTACCAAGATGAATGCCGGGAAGTCTTCTACTTCAATCTTCCAGATAGCTTCCATACCCAGTTCCGGATATTCTACACATTCAATGCTCTTGATATTGTTCTGAGCCAAGATAGCAGCCGGACCACCGATAGAGCCCAAATAGAAACCACCGTGTTTCTTGCAGGCATCTGTTACAGCCTGGCTACGGTTACCTTTAGCCAACATAATCATAGAACCACCGTGACTCTGGAACAAGTCTACGTACGGGTCCATACGACCAGCAGTAGTCGGGCCCATAGAACCACAAGCCATACCCTGCGGAGTCTTAGCCGGACCAGCATAATAAATAGGATGATCCTTGATATACTGAGGCAGGTCTTCACCACGATCCAGACGTTCTTTCAGTTTGGCATGTGCAATGTCACGACCTACGATGATAGTACCGTTCAAAGACAGACGAGTAGCTACCGGATATTTATCCAGTTCAGCCAGGATTTCCGGCATCGGACGGTTCAAGTCAATCTTCACTGCATTGCCTTCACCAGCCTGACGCAATTCTTCCGGAATCAGTTCGCCCGGATTTGAATCCAGTTTTTCAATCCAGATACCGTCTTTATTGATTTTACAACGGATGTTACGGTCAGCAGAGCAAGATACGCCCAAACCTACCGGACAAGAAGCACCGTGACGCGGCAAACGGATGATACGTACGTCGTGTGCATAATATTTACCACCAAACTGAGCACCCAGACCGATGCGGTGTGCTTCTTCCAGTACCTGTTTTTCCAGTTCTACATCGCGGAATGCGCGTCCGTATTCGTTACCAGTAGTCGGCAGGTTATCGTAGAAACGAGTAGAAGCCAATTTCACAGTCAACAGGTTCTTTTCAGCTGATGTACCACCAATTACAAATGCAATGTGATAAGGAGGACAAGCTGCAGTTCCCAAAGTCTTCATCTTTTCAACCAGGAACGGAACCAGTGTAGCCGGATTCAAGATGGCTTTTGTTTCCTGATACAAGTAAGTCTTGTTAGCAGAACCACCACCCTTTGTTACACAAAGGAATTCATACTCCATACCCTGAGTAGCTTCGATGTCAATCTGAGCCGGCAAGTTGCAGCGAGTATTCACTTCTTCGTACATAGTAAGCGGAGCGTTCTGAGAGTAACGAAGGTTTTCTTCTGTATAAGTCTTGTACACACCCAGAGAAAGCGCTTCTTCATCACAGTAGCCAGTCCAAACCTGCTGTCCTTTTTCACCGTGGATAATTGCTGTACCGGTATCCTGACAGAAAGGAAGTACGCCTTTGGCAGCTACTTCTGCATTACGCAGGAAAGTCAAAGCTACATACTTGTCGTTGTCGCTTGCTTCCGGGTCAGTCAGAATTTTTGCCACCTGTTCGTTGTGAGAGCGGCGCAACATGAAAGAAACATCGCGGAAAGCCGCATTGGCCATCGCAGTCAAACCTTCTTTTTCGATTTTCAGGATGGGTTTTCCTTCAAACTCGCTTACAGACACATAGTCTTTTGTAAGCAAATAGTATTCAGTTGTATCCTTGCCATGTTCAAACATTGGCTGATACTTGAATTCGGGTGTTGCCATAATACATTAAATTAATTGTGAGTTATTAGTGGACACAAAGTTACAAAGTATTATTGAAATTTTTCCTTAATTCCTACAAAAAGTTATCTGTAATTCTTCTTACTCTTCTATTGCACGGATCAGGTCTTTTTGCAGTACATCTACCCCGGGGAATCCCACATAACGTCCCTGCAATTTTCCGTCATGGCTGATAATCAGATAAGCCGGAATTCCAGTTACTCCATAAGAAGTGCACAAATACTTCCATTGTGAGTCAGTAAGCCGATAGTGCACTCCCGTCATCTTGGACAGATTTGATTTCCAGATATTTTCTGGGGAAGAAGGTCCCGTCAGATAAATATATACGATGTCTTTCGATGACAGATTTTTCTTCAGAGGTACCATAGACTGCATACTTTTTTTACAAGGACCACACCACGTAGCCCAGAAGTCTATCAAGATGGCACGCCCTTTATGAGGAGCAATAATCTTAGGAAGAATATCCGCCCCTTCTACCTGCGCATCCAGCGAAGCAATCACCGCTTCTTTCACCGACTCCATCCGTTCGGCATTCTGCTGAAGTGCTTCTGCCACAGCTTCCACATACATACGAATTTCCGGGAAATTTACCGTTTTCAGCACCTTCCGGTCATCAGAAGACAAAGAAGAGGAAGCAGTAAGCCGACTACAGATGGGCATCACCTGTTCATAGTCAGATTGCAACTTGGAAGCGACCTCCGGACTCTCCATCAAGCCTTTTTCTACGGCACGATAGGCATTCAGTGCAGCAGAAGAAGGGGAACCGGCCAGCTCCCGGTTAATAGTCTCAGCTGCTCCGTCAAACCAGGCCTTCTGTTTTTTCTCGTAACGTTTACCCAGCAAACGGGAAGCGGACATGCTCAGGCGAGGAAGATTAATATACACCGTCACCTCTTCGTCGGGCACAAGAAACAACTTCAAAACCGCTTCGTTCAACCGCAATGCCGTCAAAGTTGGTTGCAACAACTCTGCTTCCAGATGAAACGAGCCATCCTGACGGACTTTAATGCTTTGCTTCCACTCCTTAGGGAAAAGCCCGTCTTCATATTCCAGTTCCGTGAACAATGACATTCTCGGATCATATCCTAAAATATAACCGTTTACTACAGACTTTCCTACTGCCAATCCCGGCTCTGGAATTTCATTGCTCCGTTCCGGCTTATCTGTAGTAAGGTAATTAGGCACATACACATAAGGTTCTTCCCGACTTAACTGGATACCAAAGATGTTCCATCCCATCTCCGGCTCGATAAAATCCACTTCATGCACATCCGAAGGAACCGGTGAAAAAGAAAGAGTTACCTCCAAGGTCCCATTCTCTTCAATTACTTCCGGCTCAGTCACTCCATCAATGGAAATACGTTCCGCCTCACGAAGCTGTGCCATTCCTCCATCGGCCCATTTCAATGCTGCTTTTGAAGAAATGACAACCGGAGTTCCCGGCTTACCATACATCACTGCATCGACCTGAGTCTGTTCACTGGTTTGGATAATCCGTTTGAATTCTATCTCCGCCGTATTCGACAATACAAAACCCGGACATTCCATCACCTTTCTTCTATTGGCCTGCATCTGCAAAGCCATGAAACAAACGCAAAGCAAACATATATATCTGCATATTCTTTCCATACGCAGTACCTCCCATTTTACAATAAATTCTTTACACGTTCTATCAGTTCGTTTCCAAGTTCCGTTTTTACCTTTATATGTTCCAGCACCGCTGTCACAAACGGATTGCTTTCGAACACGCCACGCACTTCTTCAAAGTCACGCATCTTTTCTTCACTGCTTCCATCGGCCCCGAATCCGGTCATGGAAGTCAACGAGAATTCTTTCTTGGCATCTTCATACACCATCTTATCCAGTCCCACTACGGCTTCCTGCCACTGACGTACAATAGCCACGATGTCTGCCGCTGTAATCTTATCAGCCTGCAGGCCATAGAATTCAAGCATCTTTTCATACGCCCACGTCCATTCATACGTATAATAATTGGCGTGCATTTCTGCAAAACGGTCGTGTATCTCATCCACACTGTTCAAACGGTCGCACTCAATATCTTCCATCAAGCGTTCTATCTCACTCTTCGGGGCAATCAACCCAGAAATATCCACCCATTCTCCTGTTCCAATCGGCGTATCCGGAACCAGACGAGCACGAATTTCTTCATCAGAAGCAAAATGAATGGCTTCCAGACGCTTGATAACGGAGTTTCCCAGGAATTTATGGATAGCAGTCTCATAAAACTTGATTCCCTTGTTTAACGCCGAATTCTTGATTTTCGCACTTTGATAAGAGTAAATCTCGGAAGTTTCCCCCGACACACGAGCCAATTCCTTCAAAATCTGTCGCCCTGCCATCATCTTCTGAATGGTGTACGGACTCAACAAGTTATAATTAATCTGATCCAAACGGTTCGGGTCTTTCCGCTGGTCACGTTTAGGCCACTTCTGTGCATCGCGGATTGTACCTACACTTCGCAAATTGACACCCGGCACCAGATAAGTCGTATTCTTTTCCTCTATCAAATAAGAAAAAGGCAGATTCGAAGTATCCGGATGAGTGACATGGCGTCCCATCACCAGTGAGAAGGCACCAATACGGGCGGGCCACAGGATATAAGAGTCAGAAGTGGTCTTAGCACCTCGTTCCAATGCCCCCTGATGAATCGGCCCTAACTTATACATGTGGTTACTCTGGTTAGAGCCTGAACCTGCATTCATGAACGAGAACATGCCGGCAATAAGCAATGTAGACTTATGGTGCGTCACGGTAAAAGGTCCGGCAAAAATGGCACAAGCCTCTCCATTTTCCTCCTGACAGTTACTGAAGAACAGAGAATCAGAAGCCGAATAAGTATGCCCCAAATGACAAGCCTGCCCCACAAAACAGCGTGTAAGCATCGTACCATCTTCTACGTGTGAACCACTTGAGATGATAAAATCATCACAAATCACTCCGTAACCGATATGCACCGGTGCATGCTCATTACTATTGATGCTTCCATTCTTCAAACGGCCGGCACCCTCAATCTGACAATAATCTCCAATCCGTACATTCTTGATGTAACCGGCATTCACTATCATTACATGACTCCCGATAGTACCTGTGTCTGACGCATGTGACTCTGCATAAGACTCAATAATCTTCCGCATTTTCTCAATCAGTATCGGGCGATGACGATAAAGAGCCATGATATAAGCCTGATGAGCTGAAAGACGGTCATGAATAATCACCTCACGCCCGCCAGTCTCATTCAAGACTGAGACTTCTACTCCATTTCCAAAACGGCTATGGCAATCCACCAGGATGATATCTACATTCTCGATAAAGGTATCATGCCCTATTTCATAGTTGGCAATGTAATTCTTTACATTCTCAATGTAACAGTTGTCGCCCACCGTTACATTGTGCAAGGTTGCATAATATACACCAGAATGTTTGGCCATTCCACCAGCCAAAGTAAACTCTTTTTCAAAAACGCCCAGTCGCACTTTTCCCGAAAAACGGGTGTGATGAATATAATCCGTATGAAAATCATCAGCCACTTCTACACCACTCCAATCGGAAGCTATACAGTGCTGCGCCTCCAGTCGTGCGATTTCTTCTTTTGTCAGTAAACGATAGTGTTGTGTCATATTTTCTTGTAGTTATTCTTCGTCGTATGTCTGATATAGAAAATCATTGTAAGGATACTTCTGCACATGCAGTTCCTTTACCTTTTTATATAATAAGTCACGGAACTGATCAATGTTGGTCTTCTCACGTGCGGAAATAAAGATACAATTATCATTCAGTTTCGCCATCCAGGTATGCATCAGTTCCTCCAGCGTGATATTTTCTTTCGTCTTCGGAGTCAGGTCATCTTCTGCCTTTTCCACATACGTATAGGCATCTACCTTATTAAACACAATCATGCTAGGCTTTCCACCTGCACCCAAATCAGCAATTGTTTTCTCTACCACCTGAATCTGTTCCTCAAAATCCGGATGTGAAATATCAACCACGTGTACCAGCAAATCCGCCTCACGCACCTCGTCCAACGTTGATTTAAACGAATCAACCAAGTCGGTCGGCAATTTCCGGATAAATCCTACCGTATCCGAAAGCAAGAAAGGCAAGTTTTCGATAATGACTTTACGCACGGTGGTATCGAGCGTAGCAAAGAGTTTGTTTTCCGCAAAGACCTCACTCTTGGCCAGCAGGTTCATCAAAGTCGATTTACCCACGTTGGTATATCCCACCAATGCCACACGAATCATACGTCCACGGTTCTTGCGCTGAGTAGACTTCTGCGTATCAATTTCTGCCAGACGCTGTTTCAGCAGAGCCATACGATTCAAGATGATACGACGGTCCATTTCCAACTGAGTTTCACCCGGACCACGCAAACCTACAGAGCCTTTACCACCTCCGGCACCGGAACCACCACCCTGACGTTCCAAGTGCGTCCATAAACGCTGCAAACGCGGAAGCATATACTTATACTGCGCCAGTTCCACCTGCGTCTTGGCATTGGCTGTCTGTGCACGCATCGCAAAAATATCAAGAATCAGTGAAGTACGGTCCAGAATCTTCACTTTCAGTTCATTCTCAATGTTACGGATTTGCTTGGCCGAAAGTTCATCATCGAAAATCACCATCCCGATTTCTGTCTCTTCATTCTCGTTCTGCAACTCCAGGTATTCTTTCACCTCCTGCAACTTACCTTTACCCACGTAAGTCACCGAGTTCGGCGTATCCAGTTTCTGTGTAAAACGTTTTACTACCTCTGCCCCAGCCGTCTCAGCGAGGAAAGCCAGCTCATCCAAATATTCATTGGTCTTACGTTCATTCTGAGTCTGAGTTATCAAACCCACCAGCACAGCTTTTTCAGTCTGTGCTTCTGATATTACAAATTCTTTCATTCAGTATAAATCTAAATTCTATAGAGCGCAAATATAAATAAAAAAAGCGCATCTCATTACAGATACGCTCTTTTTACTTCTTCCTTATTTATTCAAATCCGGATTCATCAATTCTTCGCTTTGTGGAATCGGCCAGACATATCCGCTACTCTGAGGAGTAATCTGTGCTTTCCGTTCAAAGTTAGCCCCGCGACGCAACACATCAATGCCTCGCATCGCCTCACCGATAAACTCCAGACGACGTTCGTTATAAACCGCCATCTTCAAATCTTCACCAGACAAATGATCAATATCCAACTGATTGCTTGTCTCCGGTAATGAACGGAATCTCACCTGTTTCAGACATTCTCTGGCAAGTTTCTCATTTTCAGTTCCACCCAAATTTACATAACACTCTGCCAAATTCAACAACGTTTCCGCATAACGGAAAATCGGTGCCCAATCCAGTTTCTGTGCGGCATCCGTAAACTTCAGCAACTGATTTTTTTCGTTCTTCATCTGCACACGGGCATCATCAGCTGAATTGTAATTCGGCTTGCTCATGATACCGTTTTCCACGTCTACCCACAAAATCGTATTCTTAGCGTAATAATATTCTGCCAACCCTTGCTGGGTATTAGGACGGTTTGTTTCCTTCATCGGCAAAGAGAATATGGTTTCATCCGTATAATAAGGAGCCTTGAACATATCTCCAAACTTCGGAGTCAGTTCGTAGCCTGTCACCAGTTTGCCTGCTTTTACCGCCTCTGTCCAGTTATTCATAGACATATATACGCGCATCTTCAACATATTGGCAGCTGCCTGTGTAGCACGAGTTACAGTCGGTTCATCTGCTTTTGCTTTTACCGGCAACGCACTGATATTTTCCAAATCCGAAAGAATCTGTTCGTAAACCTCCTTCACTGTAGCACGTTTCAACGCATTGTGTTCACCGTTCTTTTCCGGAGTCAAACGTAAAGGCACTGATTTCGCATCCGGATTAATCACGTAGGGCGTAGCATACAGATTATTCAAATAGTAATAAGCAAATGCACGCACAAACTTTGCCTCCGCTTTATACTGCTCATACTTTTCTCCAGCAGTAGCTTTAGCACCTTCCAACTCATCCAAGAAAATATTGACACGGTTAATGGCAGCGTATGCCATGCTCCAGGTCACCGTATTTTCTGCGTCTGTTTTGCCCACATTAAACTTATAGGTATTGGCCAGCGTAATCAAGTTCGGATCAGAATTCACAATATCTTCTCCACGGTTATCAAACACCAGATAGGTTTTTCCTCCCATGAAGGAATCCGACGCGTCATTTTTTATCGAACCATACAAGCCTAATACGGTTGCTTCCAAACGGTTTGCATCATTATAAATATCTCCCGGCTCAATGTACAAAGGTGGTTCCTGATCCAAGAAACTGCTGCTGCAACCACTTAACGTAGTTCCAGCCATCAATATAGCATATACAATATATTTTTTCATTCGAATCTGCTTTTAAAATTCAACAATTAAAACGCCAAGTTCACACCAAATGTGTAGGTACGTGCCTGTGGCAAGGTATTTTTATCCGTACCCGGAGCCAGAGTAGCATTAGTCGTATTCGACATTACCTCCGGATCCATACCCGAATAGCCTGTAATTACGAACAAATTCTGCACCTGTGCATATACGCGCAACTTGCTGATACCGATGGCACTCGCCCAGTTCTTCGTATTGAAGGTATAACCCAATGAGATATTCTTCAAACGCAAATAGTCACCTTTTTCCACCCACTCGCTGATAGGCATGGCCGAACCATTAGAATAGTTATCGCCATACACTGGTTTCGGGAACATGGCATTCTTTCTTTCCGGAGTCCAGTAATTCTGAAGCACCTCCTTCGAGTTATTCCAGTAACGCATGTCACTTACCGTCGCCTTCGTACCATTATAAATATAGTTTCCACCTGAGAACTGGAAGAACAAAGACAAGTCAAAGTTCTTGTAAGAGAAGTTATTACTCCATCCACCATACCATGTCGGCAGTGTATTTCCACAAATCACCGGTTTCAAGCTGCCCTCATAAGGCGTACCATCCTCAAGCATCCATTTTGCTTTCGAGGCATGATTATACAGCACACGTTCTCCATTCTCTCCATAGAACACACGGAACCCGGTTTCCGGATCTACACCACCTGTCGGTGTCAGATACAACTGACCGATAGACTTGCCAGGTACTGTGATATTTGTAATTTCCAATCCAGTGGCATCACCTTTGATAATATTATCCAAACCATTAGCCAGAGATACAACCTTATTACGAGTAGTCGTAATATTAAAACTTGTATTCCATTTGAATGCACCGTCACGTAAAATATCCGCAGAAATCGTCAACTCAATACCTGAGTTTGTCATCTTTCCAGCATTGGTTGTCAGGATATTTCCTGGAAGACCTTTCGAAGGAGCCTGTGGCACATCCAGAATCAAGTCTGAAGATTTCGTATAGAAATAATCAAAATCAATATCAATGCGATCAAGCACACGTGCACTGAAACCTACGTCATACTTTTCTGAAGATTCCCATTTCAAATTCGGGTCGGCAATCTTACTTAAACGATAACTTCCCTGAGAACCGTAATAGTAAGGAGAATAATACGAACGTGAGGCATAGTCATCGATATTCGTATTACCTACCACACCATAACTACCCTTGATCTTAAAGTCTTCAATCACATGCTTGAGCGGTTCAAAGAAAGCTTCTTCCGACACACGCCATGCCGCTGAAACACCTCCAAAGTTACCCCAGCGATTATCCTTGCTCAATGCAGAAAGGCCATCACGACGGAAATTGATAGAGAACATGTATTTCGATGCAAAGTCATAGTTGATACGTCCAAAATACGAAACCATAGAGCTCTTGGAAATACTACCCGAAGCTGTGGCATTGGCAAAAGTTCCCTGGAAGTTCGTAAACTTATCATCCTGCAATTCTGTACGAGAAGCATCCCATTCATTGTAGCTGCTTTCAGTAGCTTCCATACCCGCCAAGAAGTTGAAATGATGACGATTAGCCGTAAAATCATACGTTGCCGTATTCGTCCAGGTCCAGATACTGCTATGCACTGCCGCATTGAACGCATACCCGCCTTTATTTACTCCATCTCCATGATTAGGTGACCAGAAGCGAGAGTTTTCGATACGTGCATCGTCAATATTATACTGGGTTTTCAATGTAAGACCTTTCACAGGAGTAACTTCTGCAAAGAAGCTGCTCAAAATACGGTTTACATCCACATTGGTCTTATTACCCAATTCCACCAATGCCACCGGATTCGAGAACGTATTCATTACCGCATTAGGTCCATACCCTAACACACCTAACGAATGATCATAATAACCTTTGCCATTTTCATCATAGATAGGCATATTCGGAGAGTTAGCCAGCGCCATACGCGGGAAACCACCTACTGCAAAGTTTGAACCGTTACGTGCCGCATCCACCTGCGATGTAGAACTTACGTTCACGCTCGAGTTCATACCAATCTTCAGCCAGTCTGTCACGTTAGCCACAATGTTAGCCTTACCGCCCAGACGTTTATAATTATCGCCCACTACAATACCTTTCTGCGTATTGTAATTAGCCGACATATAATATTTCACTTTTTCCGTTCCACCACTTACAGCTACAGTCTGATCTTGTGTAAACCCATTCTGAAAAATAGCATCTGCCCAGTTAGAGTCTACTCCCGGCATCAAGTTAAATGCCTTATCACCATAAGCAGGATTAGCGATGAATGCCTTATCCATAGCAGCCAGTTCAGCCGCTACATCTGTTCCGTATGCATTACAAACCGCCATGTTCTTGAAGTCTACATACTCCTGTGCATTCATCATATCAATAAACTTCGTCCGGTTGGAGAAACCGACAGAGGCATCATACGTTACTTTTGCTTTTCCGCTGCTTCCCTGCTTGGTAGTAATCAGCACGACCCCGTTTGCCGCACGTGAACCATACAAAGCTGCCGCCGCCGCATCCTTCAACACGTCAATAGAAAGAATATCAGCCGGATTAATGTCAGCCAACGCATTGGCATTACCCAATCCTCCGCCCAAATCACCCGACTGAATCGGCATTCCATCCACTACGTACAAAGGAGAAGTACCCGAAGTAATCGAGTTTACCCCACGGATATGTACCACTGGAGCCTGACCTACTCCTCCTGAAGGAGTCGTTACGTTCAAACCAGAAGCACGTCCCTGCATCATCTGGTCCAGACTTGTATTAGGCACGTCCTTTAACGCATCGTTGCGGATTGAAGCTACTGAAGCTGTCACCGTACGTGCGCTCTGCGTACCATACGCCACAACCACCACTTCTTCCAAAGCCTGCGCATCCGATTTCAACACTACGTTCACCACCGGTTTCACAGCCACTTCCTGGCTCTGCAAACCGATAAAAGAAACCACTAAAGTTTTTGCCGAAGCCGGCACACCAGAAATTGTAAAGTTTCCATCAATGTCGGTCACTGTCCCTACAGTAGTACCTTTTACCAACACCGATGCGCCCACTACCGGCAATCCGTCTTCTTCCGACATTACATTACCGGTCACTTGAGAAACTTGGGCGTTTGACAGACCAATCCCTATCAGAAGAATGGCCATGAACAACGTCATTCTTTGTTTCATAAAATCTCTCTTTTAATTTAGTTAAGTTAGTCTAATACATTTATCACAAACGGGGCGCGAATGTAAGAAAATAAAGAGAAATTATAAAACAGCGGGCAATTTTACACTAAATTTTATTTATAAGGAGCAAAACGATATTAAAAGAGATAAACAGATGGTTTTTAGGAACTTGCTTTCACTTCTTCAACCGCATAAAAAGTGAATACAAATAGAATAAAATTGCAATTATTTTGTATTATTAAGAAGTTCATTCTAACAAAAAGACCAGTTTTTAAGTGAATAAGACGAAAAAAAGAGGTACATCCACACAGGACATACCTCTTTTATTATTTCAGCTATAATAACGATTATTCAGCAGAAGCTTTTACGAATTTCACTTCAAATTTAGCTTTATATTGAGTATTACCTTCTACTGGTACAGTATCATCTTCTGTTGAAAGCAGATATTTTTTATCAGCTTTCTCATCAAATGCATAAAGTTCATATGTTACCTGATAAGTCACATTGTCCGTTTTAGCCTCAGCAGTTGCTGCAGTTGCTGCTTCCACGTTAATACCTACCAAGTCCATACAGATAGGATACTCCTTCTCTTCAGCAAATTTCTGAGTCATTCCTGTAGCCAATTTTGTTGTATTGACTTTCAGAGAAATTTCATTATTAGCCAGGTAGTCAGTTGTTAAGAATTGAGGATTTTTATGATCCTTATCTACCACAAACTGAATGTGGTCTTTTCCAGCAGCCTTTGACTTACCAATAGTAGCAAAGAAACTAGAGATACGTACCAAAGAATTCTTAGTATAATCAGGTGATGGTTTTTCTTCGTCTACCTCAAAATCTTTTGCAATTTCTACTGCAGCCAAAGCTCCTTCTTTATCTAATGTACCAGCATATTCATCCTTCACCATTGTAGATGCCAATGAGTCACTCTTCCAAGTATAATCAATAACCATAGAATAGACTGCATCCGTATAACCAGCACCATACAAATGATCTTTCACTCCGTCTGCTACCTGCAATCCTAAAGAATACGTTTCCTGAAGCTCCACTGTACTTTGGTTAAAAGTAACAGTAATCGGGCTGCTAACCTGTTTCTCAGCATCAAACACAAACTGTTCGGCTGACAAAGAGAAAAAGTTATCATCATTAGCAGTTACTTTAACCGGTACATTTACAGCTTCAGAGAAAGAAGCTCTGTTCAACACAACTTGAAATGAGGTCTGTTCTGGTGACAACTTTACAGAAGTCGCACTACTCTTAAAGTAAGCTCCTATAGCATCCGCATCTGCTTCCGGGCTTGCCACTTCCGTATCTTCATAATCGCTGCATCCTACCATCATTACGGCCGGAGTCATCAACAGTCCGAAAAAGAATTTATTTAATTTCATAATACTCTTAGTTTTTAACTTTAATCTAACTTATTATTCTTCCACAGGTTTTGGTAATGTCCATGCAGGGCTATCAGCAGGAGTCAATGCCTTGTTAGCCTGAAGTTCTGCTTCCGGTATACGCCATAACAGGATGTCATCAGTCGGTGCAATGTTGAAGATACATTCTGCATTCGGGAAACCACATCCACGACGGTCCACTCCCTTATTCAGGCGCATTACATCGAACCAGATTACTCCTTCACCCCAAAGTTCAATACGACGCTGGAAATAAACAGCTTCCTGAGAATTAGAAGCATAGTCAGTCAAATAAGCCTGCGATCCGCTTGACAAACGATTGTTGAGCAATTCCTTGAAATATTTTTCACCTTCAGTCCGATTTCCAGCTTCAGCGTATGCTTCTGCCGCAATCAGATACATTTCCTCAATACGCATCAGTACAATGTCGTTAGCATTGATAGTAGTACCTACTACATCATTATACGGGCCGAATTTCACCTGAGTATAAGGTTTATAACCCTGCTTAGCTACAAAAGCAGCCTGTTCTTCAGTCAAGAAGTCTTCCTGAGCTTCAGCTGCTGCATCCAGCCACCATGACTTACGAATATCACTGTCATTGATTCCATTATATAACTCCAAGCTAATCTGACGACCACCTGAATAGTTTGCATATCCATAATTCAATGAACCTATGTGAGAAGGCCAGTTACAGATACCCGTATCTACCACGTCATCCGTTTCGCTAATAATGATACCCCACATCCAGTTGGTCTCGTCTACACTCCAGAATGTCGGTTTTGCCACTTCATCACGAGAAGCAATTGCAATACCTTCACCTGCTGCAGCCTTAATAGCATTTACAGCATCATCGGCGGCTTTAGCATATTCATGCATTGACAGATACATACGTGCACGAAGTCCGTATGCTACTGACAAGCTGATATAACGCTTGTCTGCACGTTTTACTTTCCCTTTTCCTGCATTAGTCAACAAACCAATAGCATTAGTCAAGTCAGATTCAATCTGTGTATATACTTCTTTTACAGAAGAACGTTTACAACCATTCACAGAAGCATCAGCCGAATTCTTTTCTGTAATCAGGGGCACACAAGGCTTATCTTCATTACCTTTATAGTTAAACTGATACAACTGTGCCATTACCCAATAAGAGAATGCACGTGCAGCCAATCCCTGTCCCAGATAGAACTGTTCATTGGCGTCTTCTGTTTTTTCGTCAATGCTTCCTACTACATTATTGGCAGCAAAAACGATAGAATACAAGTCATTCCATACCATTTGTCCTTCCAAGGAAGTATTTTCACGGTCTTCAAATGTCAAGTCATATCCAGTCCAGTTATAACCGTTATTATCACTTATTACGTCTTCTGTATTAGAATCCAGACACAACATGACAGTAGGATAACCAATATCGTTATGACGTTCAGCACCCAATGCACTTGAGTTAGGGAAAGCCTGGTTGAAAGTAGAGAAAATCGCATTAACTTTTGCCACTCCACGTTCAGGATTCAGTGTAGAAACGGTCTCCTTCTGAGAGTCTGTCACGATTCCTCCATCGGGCAATGTATCCATATCCTGGCAACCAGTCACAGCCAGTGAAGATACAAGCAATGAAGCAAAAATATATTTTGTTTTCATATCTGTTTCTTATTTATATTTTAATTAAAATGTAAGGCTGATACCTCCAGAAATTGTACGGATAGCAGTATAAAGTGATGTAGTAGCACTTGTATAACTCTGACGTGGGTCAAGACCCTTACGTGCAGAAAGCAATCCTACATTGTCAGCGGTGAAATATACACGCAGTTTTTCCAGCATCATCTTGCGAACCAAGTTAGACGGAAGTGTATAACCAATAGTGATATTGTTTACACTCAGGTAATTAGAACTTGTAAGCCAGCGAGTTGAAGTAGAATTTGTATACTTATCCTGCGCATTCAGACGAGGTACATCCGTATATTTATTTTCTGGCGTCCAAGCATTGTAAATATCCTTGTGCCAGTTCTGCCCGTCACCTTTTCCAGCCATCATGAAACGATAACCAGAGTCATAAATCTGACCACCCAACTGATAAGACAACTGGATAGAAGCATCAAAACCGTAAACCTGCACAGAAGTACCCAAACCACCGTATACCTTCGGCATCAAGTTGTCTGTAGCTACCTTGTTTGTAGTCTGAGCTAATGCATAATTGTCTGTTTTGTACAACTCGCCTTTATCATCCTTCGCCCAGTATTGAGCCAAACCTGTCTCAGGATCTACCCCAGCATAATCAACCAGGTACATACGGTACATTGACTCACCCTCTTCATAGATATAGCTTCCATCAATCAGCTTACCTCCCAAATCCGGGTGCAGTTTGTTGATTTTATTCTTGATGAAAGTTGCATTCAAGTTCACATCCCAAGTAAAGTTCTTCTGGTTGAAAATCAAGTAAGTCAAATCCAATTCAAAACCAGAGTTCGTCATAGAACCTACGTTCATAGGAACAGAAGTATAACCCACACTTCCGGCAACCGGTTTGTTGTAAAGCATATCGCTTGATTTACGTCCAAAGTATTCAGCTGTTCCGTTCAAACGGTTATTGAACAAAGCAAAATCAATACCCACGTTATAAGAGGTTGAAGTTTCCCAAGTCAAATCGCGATTACCTTTTGCAATCATCGTACCGTCAGAGAACACACCGTCTGCACCAGTCATGTTATACTGATCCATCCATGGATAATAGTTCTTGCTTGTACCACCCACGGTATATCCACCAGCAAACAAGATATCATCATTACCCTGCTGACCGAAAGAAGCCTTCAGTTTCAACATGTTAATCCAAGTGATATCCTTCATAAAATCTTCACGTGTAATCATCCAAGCCACACTGGCAGCCCAGAAGTCACCCCAACGATTTTCAGGAGCGAAGCGAGAAGAAGCATCACGACGGTAAGATACGTTACCAAAGTATTTGTCATCATAAGAGTAGTTTACACGACCGAAGAGACCTTCAGTAGCATAAGTCAGTTTCATACCACTGGCTGTTTTCTTATCGATTGTATTGCTGATATAGAAGCTTTCAGGGTCATACAGATTCTGACCTGAACCAGTCAATTCTGTATATTCGTATGAATAGCCATCATAACCGGCAGTAATATCAAAATGATGTACATCTTTTACTGCGAACTGATAGTTGGCTACATACTGCTGGTCGAAACCAAAAGTACGCATAGCAGCCTGATAAGCATTACCTCCATAAGAAGCGCTCTGACCCATATATGCGTTACCCAAATCATTGTAACGTGTATTATCAATATTCATACCAAAGCGTGCGCTGATGGTCAGACCTTTAATCGGAGTAAGTTCAGCAAACCAGTTTGCATTCAGCACGTCAGCCAAATACTCAGTCTTATTATAAATAAGGTCACCTGCGGGGTTAGCGATAGACATAAATGCACGTGATGAAGGACTGCTTACGCCATCACCATAATCATATACCTTACGACCGTTCAGCAACATAATCTGCTTGTCTGCTCCACGAACATACATAGGGTAAACCGGTGCAATGTTATTGGCAATGTGGAAAGCGTTACCAGAAGAAGCTGTAGCATTAGCATCCTGATCGCCCGGATAATTACTCTTAGAGTTTACATAGTTCATGTTGGCACCCACTTTCAACCAGTCTGTTACCTTATAATCACCCTTCAAACGACCGCTGAAACGAGTCAAACCAGAACCTTCAATTACACCTTGATCATCCAAATAACCGAAAGCCATATAAAAAGTAGACTTATCGTTACCACCAGATACATTCAAATTATATTCCTGACGAAGAGCTGTTCTAAATGTTTCATCTGCCCAATTGTCAGGAGTGTAATAGTAACCATATTTATCTGTATAACCCAATGTTGCATTCGGATTCAGCAAACCATTGCTACCAATCAGCAACTGACCTTCAGGTACAGTATAAATCTGGTAACCCACACCACCATTTCCAGCAGAAAGCAAAGTATTGTTTGCAGCTACATTGGCAGCCTGCGGAGCCATGCCATTAGTCTGTACATAACCATTATAAATAGCTTCATAAGCCTTTTCCAGATAGTTCTTTGAGCTAGTTAATACATCGTAGTTCTTTACGCCACGAGAGTTGGCACCCCATTTTGCATCGAAATTTACACGAGCCTTACCAGAAGTACCTTTCTTTGTAGTAATCATGATGATACCGTTCGCACCACGCGCACCATACAACGCTGTAGAAGCCGCATCCTTCAACACTGTCATTGATTCAATATCTGCAGAGTTAATAGATGACAAATCTCCATCATAAGGCACACCGTCTACTACATACAGCGGGTCTGTTCCGGCATTGATTGATCCGACACCACGGATACGCACTTTTGCATCTTCACCTGGCTGACCGTTATTACTCAAAATCTGCACACCTGCTACAGCTCCAGCCAATGCATTTGACACGTTTGACACCTGACGTTTTTCAATTTTATCAGCTTTCATCACTGCTGCAGAACCTGTAAATGACCCTTTGGTAGAAGTACCATACGCAGTTACCACAACTTCATCAAGTACTTCCGCATCAGACTTCAACACCACTTTTACGTTCGGCTTAATCTTCACTTCCTGCGACTGCATTCCGATGAAAGAAATGACCAAAGTTCCGGCGGAACTTGGCACGTTAGTCAACGTAAAATTACCATCAATGTCGGTAACAGTACCTACAGTAGTACCCTTTACCAATACTGATGCGCCCACTACAGGTAAACCATCCTCTTCAGAAGTAACGTTACCAGTTACCTTTGAGATTTGAGCGTTTACCAGACCAATACCTATCATCAGGCAGGTCATTAACAGCATCAATTTTCTTTTCATAAAAATCTCTCTTAAAGTTTAACTTTACATTAATAAAAATTTATTCACTCTAACAGGACGCAAAAGTAGTAATATCTTTTTAAATATTTATACCATTTTCAATAAAATTCCCCCAAAAGCTTGCTTTTTAACACTTATACCTGCCACTTTCATGCAAAAGTATGTTTTTATAAAGTAAATGATATGCATTTCTTGTATTTGGGATTTATCATCGAATCAAAATAATGAATCCTTTTTGCTAGATACTTGTTAGTTTTAATTTAGCTAAAATAGACGTTATATAAGTAATAAACTTCTTCTTATTGCATATTATCTGCATATTTTCTTAAAAATAACATAGTATGAACAAGATTTATTTCAGATTGGTCTACAATCGTAAAAAGAAGTTAAACAAATCAGGTAAGGCTCTTATTCAAGTGGAAGCTTACAGAAATCGTAAAAAGGTTTACATTTCGACAGGAATATATGTCAATCCACAGCAATGGGATAACCATCATAGTAGAATTATCCAACATCCGCATTCTGAAGAATTAAACCGAATGTTAGAAGAATTTATTTTAGATTTTCAACGGTTTAATATAACCGTTTGAAGAATAAACATTTAAC
>ERZ772901.797-NODE-797-length-28630-cov-10.701417_pt1 | contig 28630 bp, 28 predicted proteins | sample MGYA00512123_ERZ772901 | MGnify/ENA primary metagenome ERZ772901 (study PRJEB29015, sample SAMEA2737711) | human gut metagenome | biome: human gut; feature: human-associated habitat; material: faeces | place: China | collected 2012 ...
TCATTCTTCATCATTATTGAAATTATGTCTTTTTGTTCTTATGTCATAATAAAAAGAACGGAAGAGTCACCCCTCCCGTTCTTCACTATATTAATTCTTCATTCTTAATTCTTCACTCTTCATTCTTCATCATTATTGAAATTATGTCTTTTTGTTCTTATGTCATAATAAAAAGAACGGAAGAGTCACCCCTCCCGTTCTTCACTATATTAATTCTTCATTCTTAATTCTTCACTCTTCATTCTTCATCATTATTGAAATTATGTCTTTTTGTTCTTATGTCATAATAAAAAAAACGGAAGAGTCACCCCTCCCGTTCTTCATTATTCATTCTTCATTATTCATTCTTAATTCTTCATTATTTTTCATTCTATGACAAGAATAAGCTGTCATGCTTACCTGCTTCCACGTCTGACAAAATTTGCTTTACACAAACAACCAGTTCAGGAAGGTACTTTTTGATTATACCAAATATCTGGATGGGGTCTACATTCCCATATTCATGCGAAATAATATTTCGACATCCGAATACGCCTCGCCAATAGACTTGCGGATAATGCGCAAACAACAGAGACGAAGTTCGATCATCTATCTTCTTAGCCGTTTCACCTACTACCTGTATCAGCATACATGCTGCATCAAATTTTTCCATCCTGTCCGGCGATGTAAGAAAATCCTGTGCACACGCAATCGACTGATTTCTGTTTATCACAAGAGTAGCTTTTTCCAGAATCAGCTCCAATAAATCAATCAATATTTCTTTAGATATAGATCGCATCTTTAAGGATATTCTTTTTTAACGTTGGACGAAGTGACTCTCTAAAGTTCACTAAATCAATAGAAGAATGGAGCAAAACTTCAAGTTCTTCTTTAATTTGCTCCATCACGAAAAAGTCCGGGTCCTGCAGACAGATAAAAACATCCACATCACTTTTTTCATCTTGCTGCTGGCGCGCATAGGAACCAAACAACCCCATGAACTTTATTTTATATTTCGAAGCCGATTGTGCTTTGAATATTTTCAGTCTGTCGATGATGTCTGTTGTACTAACCATAGCTTGCAGAGATGAAGTTTACACAAAGAAACATAAAAACTTTCATCTTTCCAACTTAATCGCATAAGTTTTTCAAACGATACGCCCCACAGAAACATGTTGTTTCTTTAGACAGAAAAAGGTATATAGATAAAAGTTAATAGTTAAAAAGTAAAAGCGGCGAGTAATCACAAAAAACGGAAGAGTCACCCCTCCCGTTCTTCACTATATTAATTCTTCATTATTCACTCTTCATTCTTCATTATTTTTCATTCTTCATTCTTCATTATTCATTCTTCATTCTTAATTATTTTTCATTCTTCATTTTTCCGCTTACTGATCACATGGTCAAACCAGAGGTTCAGCAGCGTCCATACCACCACGTCAATCACGAACACCAGCGTGTTGTTCATATAAAGAATCGCCACGATGGTAAACGCACAGAAGCAGGCCGACATCAGCTGAATCGTTACCAGCGCCCTCCGCGGTGAGAAACCCATGGCCAGGAACTTGTGGTGAATGTGCGTCTTGTCGGGCATGAACAGCGCCCGCTTGTTACGCGCACGCCGCAGCACCACGCGAATCACATCCAGACACGGCACCATCAGCACGCTGAACGACACCAGCACCGGACTCGTCTTCATCGTGAGCAGCATATCCGGCTCATACATACAGTACTTGATGACAAAGAAGCTCAGAATATACCCCAGCGTCAAGCTGCCGGTATCCCCCATGAAAATCTTCCTTCCCAAATCCGCACTGCCGAACACGTTGTACGAAAAGAACGGAATAATCACCCCCACCGTCACGAAAGCCAGCATGGCATAGCTCCACATGCGGAAATGCACGAACAGCACCCCGAACACCAGCAGCGCCACCATACTCAGCCCCGACGCCAGTCCGTCGATACCGTCAATCAGGTTGATGGCATTGGTGATGAACACCACCAGCAGCATGGTCAGCGGAATACCTACCTCTGCAGGAATCAGGTAAATGCCAAAGAGACCATAGAAATTGTTGATATACAAGCCCGACAGCGGAAACATCGCCGCCGAGATAATCTGCACCAGGAACTTCTTCCGGTAGCGCACCCCAATCAAGTCGTCGGCAATGCCCACGATATACAGCAGGGTCAGCCCTCCCGTCAGGAAAAGAAACTCGCACACCAGGTCCGTTGTCGATGTCTCGGCAGGTCCGTGGCCCGTCATCAGCCGCACGGCCGTAAACACACACAAGGAAAAAAGAATTACCGGGAAAAAGGTCACTCCCCCGAGGCGAGGTATCGGACGTTTGTGTACTTTCCGTTCATCAGGCACGTCAAACAAGCGTTTGCGCAATGAAATAATCAGAATATTCGGGATAATGATTCTCCCCAGTATCACTGCCGATACAAATGCAGAAATGATAATATACAGATTCGCCATTGTCCGTTTGGATTTTGAATAGTGCAAAGGTAGGATTTTATTTCGAATCCTGAAAACTTTTTAGGCGCCGGATACCTTCTTTTTACGATTTAGAAAACTTTTGTTCCGCTACAGCTCCTTTTTCACGTCAAAACAGGGACAGGCCTTGGTCCATTCCTCCGGTTCCACCGTTCCGTCGCCGTCCAGATCCGGGCTCAGGTCGCGATGCCCCACCACCTGCGTGATGGCCGGGAAATCCGATTTCAGCACCCTCACCAGAATCCGGAGCGAACGCTTCTGCAGTTCCGTACGCGTATCCGCCGGCCGTCCCTGCGCATCCAGTCCCCCTTCGTACGCAATGCCGATGCTGTGCTCGTTATACCCCTTGGCATGCGCTCCGACCCGTTCCACCGGTCGCATTGTACAAATTTCACCATCCGTGCGGACAAAATAGTGATATCCGCAACACTTGAACCCCCGTTTCCGGTGCATCTTCGTCAGTTCGGCAGGCGAGAGCGGGCGGTCCGCTCTCGTTGCCGTACAGTGAATCACAATCATGTCAATTTTTCTCATCACAATCCGGTTTTCTTCCGGTCAGGAGACAGAGAATACACTTCAGCACCCTGACCACAATCCATTTTACTTTCGTCATCTTCTCACGCCTTAGTTCCGATTACACCCCAGCACCGTCGTCCTCTTCCTCTTTCTTATACTTCACCGGCACCCGTTCGAAAGCCAGGTTGTTGATAGCCTCCTGCATCACCGTACCCGGGCGGAACAGCACGCGCACCTTTTCAATCATGCTGTCGGTATACGTATCTTCCGTAGCGGCCCCTTCCCCGCTCAGGCTCAGCTGCAGCGAACCCAGCTCACCCAGGCGTACGATTTCGCCACCCTGCAAGCCTTCCGACACGATGTCTTCCAGTCCCGTCAACACCGCCATCACGTCGGCACGGGTCACGGTACACATCTGGTGAATACGCTCCGCTATTTCACGGATACCCATCTCGCCGCGAGCCTGCGACTGTGCATAATACTTCACTTCACCGCTTTCACGATCGGCCGGGTTCACACGCCCTACAACCGAATAAGTCACTGTTTTCTTCATAAATCCACTTGTTAGTTAAAAATTAAAAGTTAAAAACTAATTAAATGAAGAATTAAGAATTAAGAATGATGAATCTTGAATGAAGAATTAAGAATGATGAATCTTGAATGAAGAATTAAGAATGATGAATTAAGAATTAAGAATTAAGAATGATGAATTAAGAATGATGAATGATGAATCCAGGAAACGCGCGCACATTCTTCATTATTCACTCTTCATTCTTCATTATCCATTGTTCTTCATTATTCACTCTTCATTCTTCATTATCCATTGTCAATTGCCCATTCTTCATTCTTCATTATTCACTCTTCATTTACAAAGGCAAAGTTACATCTCCCGTTTCCGCCCATGTAGACATTTGAGGACATACGAAGACTTACGAAGACATTCGAGGAAATTTGAAGACTTTTGAAGACATTAGAAAAAGGAAACGCCGCCGCTCACGGCTCTCCAAGGAACCTCACAATCAGTTCCACCTCCGATTTCAGGAAAAACTTGCGGTTTTTCTGGTAGCCCGACCGCTCCAGCTCCCTTTCCAGTTCCGCACACTGCTTTATCCACCGCCCCAGCCCCTGCAGGGCACCTTTCTTACCTGCCTGCGGAAAATACAAGCCCGCCAACTCACTTTTCCGGTAAGCCTTCAGGCAGAAACCCTCCCGTTCCTCCCCGGAAACAGCTCCCGGTCCCGTTTTCAATTGCATGTAGTTCATTGTTCCGTTTTATTTTAGTTACCTATAAATTTACACAATTCCAGCCGGATACACAAGTTTTTCCACCCGTTTTTTCCGGTATTTTCCCCTCTTCGGAACATAAAAAGCCACATGAAAATCAAAGCGTTATCACCAGCCGGCGACCGGGCGATGAAGACTACTCTTCAGCCGGCGCCTCGGTGAATCGTCCCATGGCACGACGGTTGCGGTTCACCTCTTCGATGGTGTACATCACCACCCGATACCCCCTCTTTCCCGCCACGCGAACCTGCTCGAATCCCGCCTTCCGCAAGGCAAGCCCCACCTTGACGGCACTGAGGGGATTCTTCATACCCCCGTTGATATGCTGCAGAATCTCACCCACCGTCAGGAACATACATTCCTCGCCGGGCATCGGCACGCGGAAAAAAGCCAGCAGCAAGTCCGTTTCCAGGCTGGCCGTCTCAAACCGCTCGTTGCGCGCGTTCACCTGCGCGATTTCCTCCTCGTCGAACCAGTAGCGGAACCCCTTCTTCCACAGCATCAGGGCCTGCCCGTACACCCCCTCATAGTCCACGGGATGCGTGTAAGGGTCGTCTATGTGCACCACCGTAAAGGGCAGCCAGCGCCGGCTTCCCGTAGGGTCGTTCAGAAACTCCGGCTGGTTGGTCGTGCCGCAGAAACTCGCGATGTGCGGACGGTTCTCCTTGTAGTGCCCGTACGCCCTCCGTTCGTTCACCGCCGGCATAGTCACCATCGCCTTGAGCTGGTTGATGTCGCCCAGGCGCAGCTCATCAATCTCCTCCAGGCAAATCAGCGCAAATTCCGACAGCGCCAGGTTATCGTCCTTCGTCAGCCGCCCGCTGTTGGAGCGCACGCAGAAATACCGCTGCAGTTCAGGCGGCAGCAGACGCGCCAGCCAGGTCGTCTTGTAGCAGCCCTGCCGCCCCACCAGCACCAGAATCTGGTGGTTCGTCACCTCCTTCACCATCAGCGACACCACCACAGCCACCAGCCACTTGCGGAAACAATCATCAAACAGCTTCGCGTCACCCTCCACGTGCACCGTGGCCGCCAGCCGCCCGATGTGGTCGGTCACCCCGTCCCACGGAGGCAGCGAGCGGAAATACTCCGTAAAAGGGTTGAACTCCGGCACGAACTCCGACTCCAGCACCGAACGCACGTCGCACAGGCGCACCGTGTGCCCCTCCTTGGTCATGCGGCTCCACAGCGAGTTCACCAGGCGGTCGGTCAGCTCCACAAACTCCTCAGCCTCGGGATGCCGCATCTCCTCCTTCCCGGTAATTACGTTCTTCCGGAACTCCGCCTGCGTGGCGAGAAACTGCTCAATCTCCTGGGGCGTGGCCAGCTGGGAACGTCCTTCCCCCTTCTTCTCCCTCTTCGCACGAAACAGTTCCGCCTCCCGCCGTCCGTGCGCCTCCGTATCGGCATAGCACGAGCGGAAAATGGCCGCCACGTCGCCGTCGTATTCCGGAAAGCGTCCGTCCGCCCAGCCGATGGCCTGCTCCAGCGGCAGCCCGAACTCGTTCATCAGATACCCCATGCGCATGATGTACTCGTTGTGATGATGCGGGGCATACACCACGCCCTGCTCCTCCAGCTCCCTGCGGATACGGGCCACCACACGCTCCACCCGTCCCCTGCGCGGCTCATCCGCCTTCTTCATGCGCGAAAGGTCGAAGCGGAAAGGTTCCGCCCCGTCGTGGTAATGCACCCGCGCGTCATGCGCCAGTCCGCTCAGTCGCGTGGCATTCTTGCAGGCAGGGTCGAAACTGCACCCCGTCAGTTGCCCATAATACTCGTTCACCCTGCGGAACACCCGGCTGTAACATGCCACCCGGTCGGTATCGGGCGTCTCTCCATCCAGGCAATAGCGGCACACCACCCTCACCCCCTGCCCGCTGATGGTGGTATAAGCCAGCACGGTATGCGGGTCGGCACACACTTTTTCGAACACCTCCTCCGCCTGTCCTTCGGGCAGATGGTCAAAGTCCACCATCGAGAGGCCCGTCCAGCCGCTGATGTCGGCCTTCCGTTTCCCGTTCTCAAAACGCACCGCCACGGCAAAGCAGGGGCAGGCCGCCTTTTCCCGGCCGGCAGCCGCCTTCTGCCCCTGCGAGCGATAGTAACGGTATTTTTCGGTGTGGTCGGCCAACACCTTGTCCTCCCGAATCAGACGGACCACTTCATCAAGACTCACCGCCACGGGCATCGTGTCGGCATAACCCTTAAAAATACTTAGCATCATTTTGTTCATTTTCTCGTGTTTTATTTTATGATTTATTAAATTTGCAATCCTTTTAGTTTTAATTTTTGCGTTTCCTTTTCAAAACTGCGAAACGAATGTAACAGAAGTTTGTTAAATTAACAAATTTGTATTGCACGCATGTGTGCAATATTTTAACCAATAATTTACTATAATTTTATTTTTTAAACAAAAATGCGTATGAAACAAGCGAAATTGATTGAACTGGGACAGATGCTGGAAGCGTGGCGCCACCAGGTGCTGTCGCACGGCCGTACCCTCACCGTACAAGAGTTGTGCCGACTGGCACCGATGAGCGCACACACGTTTCAAAAAGTTAAAAAGGGCTCCTGACGGATCTGACATTCCTCGGCCGCATCCTTGCCGTGTACCACCGACTGCTTGCCGCCGACCCGCAGAAGCAGGACGAGCTGCTCCGCGACTTTTTCCGTTCACTCACCACTGATTTAGAGCGAATTAAATCAATTCAAGGCATCCAAACCCCTCGCACAAAAGATACAGAACGGTAGTGAAGAACCAGCCTTCCCCGGGCTACCGCTTGACGGGTTGTCGGGGTTGGCACCGGTTTTGCAAACTCTCTATATACAGGTGTGGAAAAATATAAGCGTTGTATTTTTCCACACCCCGCGTATATACATTTTATAAAAATGCCTGCCAACCCCGACAACCCGTCATATTTCCCTTTCCGGAACTCCCCGAAAACGCCCTTGCGTTTCGAATCGAACGCCCTTGCGTTTGAAGTAAAACGTACTTGCGTTTTATCACAAATGCACTTGCGTTTCAGGTAAAACGCCCTTGCGTTTTTCTCACGCTCCGCCCCTGTACCCCATACATTGTTCCAGAATTGTTACAAAATCCGCCGATACGCCCACTTTTTCATTGATTTCCACCCTTTTCACCGATAAAAACCTCTTTTTATGTTGAATAAACCAAAAATAAGGCTTAATTTTGCGGCTGATTATCGGCCGCTGTGTTTACCGCCCCCAATCCATAGCTGGGAGTGGTAACGGCGAAGCACACCCTATGCGCAGGGAAATTCCTTTAGAAAAATCATAACAAAACCATAAGAAAAGATGAAGATACGCAAAGTAGTCTGTATGCTGACGTTGTCCACCCTGCTGGTGAGCGGGTGTACGTCTTACCAGAAATCGCTCTACCTTCAGAACGAACAAGTGCTCAATGAATCCCTTGAAGGACAGCTCTATGACTTCCGCATCATGCCCAAGGATGAGCTTACGATCATAGTAAGTACCACTGATCCGGAAGCTTCGGCTCCTTTTTACCGGAAATTCGGACAAAGCAAGGACGGCGGAAGTGCCAGCACCACCGGTATGCAAGATGCCAACTTGCTTTCTTACCTGGTAGACAACCAGGGCAATATCGACTTCCCCGTATTGGGCATGGTCAAGGTAATGGGCCTGACCAACCGCGAGTGTGAAGCCCTGATTCGCGAAAAGCTCCAACCCTACCTGAAGGAAACTCCTAATGTGACAGTGCGTACTTCCAACTACAAGTTCAGCGTATTGGGTGAAGTCAATGCACCGGGCACCTACACCACCGATGCCGAAAAGGTGACCATCTTCGAAGCCCTGGCACAGGCCGGCGACATGACCCTCTTCTCGGTGCGCGATGACGTGCAGTTACTCCGCGAAGACTCCACAGGCGTACGCCGGGTATATCACCTCAACCTGAATGAAGCCGACGTAGCCCAGTCACCCTATTTCTATTTGCAGCAGAATGACGTGGTCTATGTCAAACCTACCAAGGCAAAAGTACGCTCCAACACATTCAATGGCAACGCGTCTATGTGGATTACTCTATTGGGACTGGTAACCTCCGTCACATCTTTCATCTTAGCAATTTCGAAATAAACATATACTAGACATCTATGGCAGAAGAAACCAAGAACTACCTGCTGGAAGAAGACAACGAGACTTCCGGCTTCGATCATAAAGCCTTTTTAATCAAGCTCCTGATGTACTGGCCCTGGATATTGGGGTGCGTGGCAGTAGCCTTGATCGGTGCCTTTTTCTACCTCAAGACCCTGACTCCTCTCTACACCGTCAGCTCATCCGTGCTGATTAAGAACGAGAGCAAAGGCGGAGCAGGCGGTGCCGACTTAGCCGATTTGGGCTTTGTCTCCACTTCCACCCAAAGTTTTGACAATGAGCTGGAAATCCTGCGTTCACGCACCCTGATTAAGAAAGTAGTGACCGCCCTCGACCTCTATGTCAGCTACTCCGTGCCCGGCCAGTTCCGCGACACCGAGCTTTACAAACAGTCGCCCGTCAAGGTATGGGTCACTCCCGAAGAGGCCGAACGTATGGGCTATGCGCAGGTAAAAATGTCTTTCCGCAACCAACAGCTTCACGAAGTGCTGGTAGAGCACAACGGACAGGAATGGAAAAAGACCGTAGAAGGCCTGCCGGCTGTATTCTCTACTCCTGCCGGTGTATTCACTTTCTCGGCAGCCGACTCCACCCAGCAAACTATCCAGCCTGTGCCCGAAGTGATTCAGGCTACCGTCATATCGCCTACAAGCGCCGCCGCTTCCTTCCGCAGCCGGCTCACCGTAGCGCCAAACGGCAGAGGTACGACGATGGCATACCTTACCATCACCGGCAGCCAGGTACCCCGTGGGGTAGACTTTCTGAACAAACTGGTAGAAGTCTACAATGAAGAAGGTAACAACGACAAGAACGAAGTAGCCGCCAAGACCGCCGAATTTATCGACGAACGTATTCGCATCATCAACAAGGAATTAGGCACCACCGAAAGCCAGTTGGCCAGCTTCAAGCAGCGGGCAGGAGTGGTTGACATCACGGCCGATGCCAGCCAAGCAGCCACAGAACAAGCTGGTTACGAACGTGCCTACGCTGAAAACGAAGTTCAAATCAGTCTGGTTAACCACCTGAAGAGCCATATCCTTAACGAGGCCAACCAGTATGAAGTGATACCCGCCAACATCGGACTAAACAACAGCGACCTGAACACTGTGGTACAGAACTACAACCAGATGCTGATTGAACGCAAGCGCCTGCTGCGTACTTCGCACGAGGACAATCCAGCCGTACAGAGCCTGAATGCCAGCATTGACGTGATGCGAAACAGCGTAATGGCCGCCATCCAGACTGCCGAAAAGGGTTTGCTTATCAACCGTCAGGCCCTGCAGGCACAGACCCGCAAGTATGCCGGCAAGGTAAGCGATGCTCCCGTACAGGAAAAAGAATACCTCAGCATCTCGCGCCAGCAGGAAATCCAGGCCAACCTCTACCTGATGCTGCTGCAAAAGCGTGAGGAAAACAACATTACCCTGGCTTCCACCGCCAACAATGCCCGCGTGATTGACGAGCCCCTAGCAGGCGGCCAGTTTTTCCCTACTCCCTCCCAGACCTACACCATGGCATTAGGAATCGGCTTGATGCTTCCTATCGGAGTGATATTGCTTTTCAGCCTGTTGCAATTCAAGATACAGACCCGTGGCGACGTGGAACGCCTTACCAATCTTCCCATTGTAGGCGACATCCCGCTTGCTCCGGAAACCGCCGAAAGTGCCATTGTGATACGCGAGAACCGTAACGAACTGATGGAAGAAGTGTTCCGCTCCATTCGCACCAATATCCAATACATGCTCCAGGAAGGCCAAAAAGTAATACTCTTCACCTCCACCACTTCCGGCGAAGGAAAGAGCTTTACCGCCGGTAACTTGGCCTGCAGTCTGGCCTTTATGGGCAAAAAAGTCATTATCGTGGGGCTGGACATCCGTAAGCCCGGACTGAACAAGGTGTTCCATACCTCCCGCCATGGAGACGGCATCTCACAGTTTCTGGCAGACCCCGAGCATACCGACTTGCGCAGCCTGTGCCAGGTATCCACTATCTCGCCCAACCTCTACATCCTGCCGGGCGGACACATTCCACCTAACCCTACCGAACTGGTAGCCCGTCAGGCCTTGGAAGAAGCCATCGAGCGAATGAAACAACACTTTGACTACATCATTTTGGACACCGCCCCCATCGGTATGGTGACGGATACCCAATTGATTGCCCGTGTGGCAGACCTGAGCGTGTACGTCTGCCGTTCCGGCTACACCTCCAAGAGTGAGTTCAAGCTCATCAACGAGCTGAAACAGAACGGTAAGCTACCTCACCCCTGCGTGCTGCTTAACGGCATCGATATGAACAAACGTGAAACCAGTTCCTACTATGGCTACGGCAAGTATGGCAAGTACGGACACTACGGTTACGGAAAGAAATACGGATATGGCTACGGATATGGCTATGGAAAGGAAAAATAAATGCGTGAACAACTGAACATACAATACAGTGACTTCCGCTTACAGATTATGACTGTAGAAGAATTACTGTCTTATATTTCACATACAAGTATCCCCCACCTCCTTGCCCGCGGCAGGCGTACATCAAGAGAGCAACGTTCATGGCTAATAGAAGCTCTCCTGCTGAACATTCCCCAAATGCCCTTCTTCATTGACGATACCCGGGAAGACTGGATAGTAATAGAAGGCATTGAGCGCATGGATGCCTTGTATTCATTCTGTAGCGACAAGCTGCCACTCACTTCTACCTATTTCAGGACAGGCATGTACGAAGGGAAAACATTCAGTTCATTGTCTCTGTTCGAGAAAAGCAAGATACTAAACACCAAGGTAGAAATATATGCCATCAATCCCGGTCTTTCCGGTCAGGAACGTTTCGGCATCTACATGTGTTTCAAGTCACGGAATGATGCCACAGCCGCCAGCTGGTGCCGCAGCAGAATCTATCCTGAAAAATATGCCGGGATAGAACGTCTGGCCAGAAAGATAAACAGCCAGCTGCGAGGTTACACAGGAAGTTCGGATGCCATGGAAAACAGAATATGTCATCTCCTTCTGGGCATCCACTACAAATCCTACCTGGACAACGGCGACATCCACCATATTGACCATGCGATAAACTCCTTTTTTGAGGCACCCGACTTTCTGGAAATGCTCGAAAACTATTCAGAGGAGATAGCAAGGACTTTATGGACTTATGACAACCGTTTTTCTTCAGGAACCAAACTTCAGCTTATAGCTGATTCTGTGACCTTCCATTTACGCCGTATGTACCATGAAATTCCAAGCCAGACGCAACTGACTGACAGATGCAGACAAGTACTGTCTGCCGACAAAGAAAACATTACCAATGCGGAATCTTTCTGCCGCACAATTGATACGATATTAAAATCATACTTATAATATGCTTACTCAGATAACCCTTGAACGGTTCAAATGCTTTAACCGTCTGTGCATGCCTCTCAAGCCGCTGACCTTGATTGCAGGTACGAACGGAGCCGGAAAATCCAGTGTCATACAGGCATTGCTGCTGTTACGCCAGAGCTGCAAGGACAAGGATTATGACTGGAAGCAGTCGGTCGTAATCAACGGGGGACTGACCGATCTGGACGATGCCGGTACGCTGTTGTACATCAATGCCGAGGGCGACCATAACGACATCGTGCTAAGCCTTGAAAACGATGATACGGACGAAATTACCTTCCGTATCACCCCCAGACAGGAAAAGACTACAGCCCGTTGCACTACGGAAGGAGACCTGGACAAGGCAAAAAACGAATGGCCGTTATTTTCAGACGATTTCGTTTATCTCTATGCTGACAGGGAACAGCCCCGCAGCAAATATATCATGACCAGCGAGACAAGACTCAACAGCCGTCTGGGGAACCGTTCGGCCAGCAATGCCGCATTCCTCATGGCTTCGGAAGTGAACAACAATAACAACATCCGTATCCAGTCACTCAGACACAACAATGCCCATGACAACACCATCCGTCGGAATGTTTCTGCATGGCTCAGCCACATCATGGGCGGACAAGTCAGTCTTACAGCCCGTGAAACGGAAAAAGACAAAGAAGCCCGTTTTGAGTATTCTATTTTCAACAATAGCGGATTAGGCCAGCAACTGTCGCCACTGAACATGCCTTTCGGCCACAGTTATGTCCTGCCTGTCATACTGGCTGTACTTACCGCACCAGCCGGTTCCCTTATATTAGTAGAGAATCCAGAGTCACACCTCCATCCCGGCGCCCAGCTCCGGATGGGAGAATTCCTCTCGCTTGCCGCCGCATCCGGCATACAGATTATCATAGAGACCCACAGCGATCATCTGATGAACGGCATCCGCATAGCCTGCCGAAAAGGAATCATCGACTGCAACCAGGTGGAAATGGATTTGATAGGACTTGATGCCGACGGATATACCCACACACGCCGTCCCGTACAATTGAATCCTGACGGGACTGTCAAGAATCTGGTTCCCGGATTTTTCGATGAATGGGAAAAGGCACTCACCAGTCTGATTTCTTGAAATACAATTGTATGAATATCTACTTGAACGATTTGTCACTCCAGAGCAAGAAAAGCATTATGGAGAATATTCCCTTCATAAAGGACTTCATCAAGCTGATAGAAAATCTTTCTTCTGTGGGAAATATAAGCCTGAATGCAAGCCATAATCTGTGGGGAACTCCTGTTTCAGGCTTCAATGTAACGACCGGAACGTGCATCAATGGCAGCAGCATACCCCACGAATACGCTACCCTGCTCAAGGCCTTGTACAGCAAGTTTTCGCTTCAAGTGGCCGATTCCCTTCCCTACTTTTCCGAAACGGAAGATATGAAAGTAAAATCATCCTCCGTGGGTACAGCCTGTATGCAATCTTCACCAGTAATCAGCTTTACTTTCGACGGACACTACACCACAGACACCTTGTCCGGATGGCTGCAACAAGATGAAAAAGCCATATCTCCGGCAGAAGTACACAACATCTACGAAGAAAAGCCCTCCAATTATATGTATTTGGCCGATATAAGCGCATGCAGGAAATACAATCCGTTGGAAAGCCCAATGTGGAACAAGGAAGTGTCAAAAAAACTTCTCGAGGGAGTAGATTTTATCAATCAAGACCCCAAAGCCCGACAAGGCTTGCTCTACCATCACGGCAAGATAATAGCCGAAGTAAATGGCTGGACATACAATGACGAATTATCAAAACTGAACAGCAATTCAGGTCAGCTGCGATACATATTCGACTCCTCCTTATCCTTTGTAGATTATCCTACCGCCTATCTTAGTCTGGATATGGAAGGCCCCGACCTGGCATTCGAACTATGCGACAAAAGAGGAAAACACAAAGGAGAATGTAGTTGGGACGGAAAAATGAAAGAGCCTAAAGAAAATCATGATATCAAATTAAAAAAATAAATAACTGTACAAACCATTTCAGTTCTTTGAACGTGCCAGGAATTACAATTTACCATGTGCCCGTTCCTTACCAAACTGAAGTGTTCGGAATAAATTTGGGAGATTTGCTAATCTAAAAACAAGAAATAAGGATTAATATCCATGTCAGATACACTAAAGCAACAGACTAAAAAAGGACTTTATTGGAGTTTTTTCAATCAGTTTTCTAACTACGGTATGCAATTCTGCATCGGAATTGTGATGGCACGCCTGCTTTCTCCTTCCGATTACGGAATTACCGCATTACCCGGTGTATTTATGGCCATTGCCGGTATATTTCAGGACAGCGGAATGGCAGGAGCCTTAGTGAGAAAAGAGAAAGTAGAAGAAAAAGATTATTCTACTTTATTTATTTATAGTATTGCAATGGGCATATTTATGTATGCAATACTCTTTACCGCATCGCCTTGGATAGCTAAATTCTTTAATACGCCAATATTAACTTCTCTTATAAGGGTTACAGCCCTTGGCTTTTTGTGGGGACCTGTAAGCACTGTACAATATGTAATACTTAGTAGAAAGCTTGATTTTAAAACTCCTACCAAAATTTCCATCACCACAAAGTTATTTTCAGGCATAGTCGGAATCCTTTTAGCCTATATAGGTTATGGATTATGGGCATTAGTAATATCAGGGGTACTCTCCAGCTTTCTTGGATTAATTATCGTTGCTTATATAGTAAAGTGGTATCCCAAAACAGGATGGTCTAAAGATTCATTTAAATACTTATGGAATTATGGGAATAAGATGTTAGTTTCGTCACTTTTAGATACTGCATATAATAACATTACCCCTGTATTTGTAGGGAAATTCTATTCACCTGCTGACCTTGGAGTATATAACCGCGCAAGAGGTTATGCTGCAATGCCGTCTCAGCAAGTAACGGGAGTAATTCAAAATGTAACATTCCCAGTTCTTAGTAAAATGCAGAATGATAACGAAAGTTTAGCCCGAAATTATCGCCGAATGCTTCGTTCCACTGCATTTATTGTATTTCCACTTATGTTAATGTTAGCAGCTTTAGCTCGTCCATTAGTAATCACTTTAATCACAGCCAAATGGGAAGCATGTATAATTCTTTTGCAGATTATCTGTTTCTCGATGATGTGGTATCCAATACATTCCATCAATCTTAATCTCTTGATGGTAAAGGGCAGATCTGATTTATTTCTCCGTCTCGAAATAATAAAAAAAATCATTGGCTTAAGTATATTAACCATCACTTTACCTCAGGGGTTGATAATATTCTGTTGTGGTAATATCCTTTCATCAATAATTTCATTAATCATTAATACCTATTATACAGGAAAACTCATACACATCGGTTTGTTTAAACAAATGAGAGATTTAATGCCGATAATTATACTAAGTTTGGTGATGTTTGGAGTAATACTTCTAGCCAACCACTTCATAACCAATCTATATATTCAAATTATCATTGGCGGAATAATTGGAGTTACCGTATATTTAGGCGGAGCCATTCTTTTCAAATTCAAAGAACTGAACGACGTAAAATACATGTTAAAACGAAAAGCTTAAAAAATTAAAATATGGACAACAAACTTATCACGGTCACTTCCCCTTTAATGCCGGACTTGACCGAATTTAACGAGATTTTAAAAGACATCTGGAACCGCAAATGGATTACCAACAACGGTCACTTTCATCAGGAATTGGAAAAGGCTCTATGCGAATACCTAAAAGTGCCCTACATCAGCCTATTCACAAATGGAACTCTGCCCTTAATTACAGCTTTACAAGCTCTCCGTATTACAGGTGAAGTCATTACCACTCCCTACAGTTTTGTTGCTACCACACACTCTCTGTGGTGGAACGGAATCAAACCAGTCTTTGTAGACATTGACCCTAAAACGGGAAATCTGGATCCAGACAAGATAGAAGCAGCCATCACTCCCCGAACTACCGCCATCATGCCAGTACATGTGTACGGAAAACCCTGCGACACCCAACATATCAAGGAAATCGCAGACAAATACGGTCTGAAAGTGATTTATGATGCCGCTCATGCTTTCGGCGTAGAAGTAAACGGTGAAAGCATCTTGAATGCCGGAGATATGTCTACCCTTAGTTTCCATGCTACCAAAGTCTACAACACCATTGAAGGCGGTGCATTGGTGATGCACGATGCGGAAACCAAGAAACGCATTGATTATTTAAAAAACTTCGGCTTTGCCAATGAAACCACCGTGGTAGCTCCTGGTATCAACAGCAAAATGGATGAAGTCCGTGCTGCATACGGACTGCTCAATCTTCGCCAGGTGGATGCGGCCATTGAAGCCCGTCATCAAGTAGCCATCAAATATCGTGAAGCCTTACGAAACGTAGAAGGTATTACTTTCTTTGAAGATATGCCGGGAGTCAAACACAACTATTCCTACTTCCCCATCTTCGTAGATGCAGAGAAATACGGAATGACTCGTGATGAACTATATTTCAAAATGAAAGAACAAAATGTACTGGGACGCCGTTATTTCTATCCGCTTATCAGTGTATTCTCTACTTATCGAGGTTTAGAAAGTGCACATCCTGAAAATTTACCTGAAGCACACAAAATGGCAGATACAGTGATTTGTCTACCGATGCATCATGCATTAAATGAAGAAGACATAAAGAGAACGCTTAATTCAATCATAAAATAAATTAGCCCTATGGAAAAATATAGAATTCTAGTAACAGGAGCTTGTGGAGTTACTTCACGGTCAGTTGTAAGATCTTTAAATAAAAGTAAATACTTTAAAAATAAATGCCTATTTATCGGCACTGATGTTTGCTATAATGAATATGGCATATATGAAGGTTTATATGACAAAGTGTACCGAGTACCTAAATTTTCAGCTTCCAATTATCGTGCAATAATGCAACAAATTATTGATGAAAATAATATAGAATATGCAATTATTATTCCAGAACCAGAAGTCTTATATTGGAGTGAACATCCTTTCAACGTAAAATTTTTACAGATTCCTCCAATCTTTGCGAAATCTGTATTGAGTAAGCTAAATCTTTACAAGCAATTGGAAGGTACAGGATTAACCCCTAAATACCAAACAATAGATAAGGTAACACTATCCGACGCCAATAATGTAAAATTATCCTATCCACTATGGATTAGAGATTATTCAGAAGGAACAACCTCTGGAATGGGATCTTTCATGCCTAAAAATTACGAACAACTAAAAGCATGGTTAACTATTAATGACAAAATAGATACTTTTATGCTTTCAGAATATTTACCAGGAAGAAACTTAGCTTGCTTTTTACTTTATCATGAAGGTAAACTTTTAAAATATGGAGTTGCAGAAAGAATAGAATATTTAATGGCAAAAGTTGCAGTATCAAAAATTACCGGAAATACGAGCAAAGGCAAACTACTTAATGATGAAAATGTCTTCCACGTAGCAAAACAGGCTGTAGAAGAAGTTATTAATCAAACAGGAGAAACAATGAACGGATTGATTGTTGTTGACTTAAAAGAGGATAATTACAATACTCCCAAAGTAACTGAAATAAATATTCGTCACGTTGCTTTCACGTCCTCTTTTGCCAATGCAGGACTCAACTTTTCAGAATATCAAATGCTAATTTTAACAGGGCAAAAGCAACTAATCTCCAATTCACTAACAAACATATTTCCTGAAAACAATATCATACTACGAGATGTAGACGGATTGCCTATTTATCAAAGTCATTATAAACAGCTACAAATTGGGGAATATATCTAATTACAAAACAAAATGGGAACTAATATTTCAAAATCAGCAGATATAACTCATAGTACCATTGGTGAAAACTGTTTTATCGGTAATAATACTCGTTTTTGTTATTCAATACTAGGTGATTACTCATATATTTCAGTAAATTCTAACATTTTCTCTACCCATATTGGAAAATATTGTTCTTTATCATGGAATGTAACTATCAATCCAGCCAATCATGATTACCATAGAATTACACAACATTCAATGCTTTTTACTCCTAGATTTGGAATGATAGAAAGTAATAAGGATGCATTCTATAAGCAATATGGAGTCAATAAAATTGGGAACGATGTATGGATAGGATGCAATGCACTTATTATGGGGAATGTTCAAATTGGAGACGGAGCAGTAATTGGAGCAAACTCTCGAATTACAAAGGATGTGGAACCATATTCTATCGTTGTCGGCAATGACAGGGTTATCAAAAAAAGATTCAGCGATGAAGTGATTGCCGAATTATTGGAATTACAATGGTGGAACTATCCACCTCAACTTATTAAGAATTGTATTAATCTTCTGGCAAAAGATGGAACATATATTAATATTTTAGAGCTTAAAAAAAAATTAACCTCTCAAAATGAATAATATAAGAAAAACAAGAAACTCTAATCTTGAACTTTACCGCATAATCGTAATGCTACTTATAGTAGCCCATCATTATGTGGTAAACTCTAAGTTAGGAGGTATTTTACAGGAAGCCCTATTATCCGAACGTAGTATATTCTTTTATTTATTCGGTGCATGGGGTAAAACTGGAATCAACTGTTTTGTAATGATTACAGGATACTTTATGTGTAAATCACAGATTACACTTCACAAATTCCTAAAATTATTATTTGAGGTATTATTTTACAATATCGTTATTTACACAATATTTGTAATAACAGGATATGAAGAAATATCTTTTAATAACCTTGTAAATATAATTCCTGGAAGAATTCTAAACACTAATTTTACAAGTTGTTTTCTGGTATTTTATCTATGCATACCTTTTTTGAATATACTTATAAAAACTTCTTATGAAAACATATATCATCTTAGGAGCAGCAGGAGGCTATATTTCTGGAGCACCTATTTATCAAAGGAATAAAGCAATGTACATGAAAGAACAAGGATGGAATGTATATTACATTTCTACTTGTCATGGAAAAGTATATGTAAAAGGACTAGAGCAATTTATAGTGGCCACCTGTACTTTTCTTTGCAAAGAAGCATATGTATACCCAAGAAATAAACAAAAGGAACTTATTCAGTATATAATCAAGAAAATACCTTTAATAGGTAAAAATTCAGAAATAGTAATTGAAAGTGGAACTTATTATACCGCCTATTGGGGAGAACTGTTAGCCAAGGAATTAAAAGCCAAACATATTGTCGTATATCTTGATGAAAAAAACGATGGATTTAATAAGAGGCAGGCAGATTTCTTTAAATTTAAATTTAAGCGACATGAATTGGCATGTATCAAAGAGGAGACAATGATTAAAATTTTCTCTCCTTTTTGGAGTATTGATGAAAACAATGCAATAGGATTACCTTGTTTCTGTACGAATTCTGTAGAGGATTACCAATCAGACATAACCAATAATATAGTTATCAGTGACTATAATATAGGCTATATTGGTAGATTAGAAAAAAATGTATTTAAAGTTATATCAAAGGCTATAATTGATTTCGCAAACTTATATCCCGATAAAAATATATCATTTATTTGTTTTGGGGGAGCTGAAGATATAATTATTCAACACATAAAGCAATCATTTCAAGACATCAAAAATATAACTTTATATATCTCTGGGTATATATTTCCTATACCTCTCAATGCCATAAAGAAATGTGATTTTTATATTTCATCAGCAGGTAGTTGCTCTGTATCTATAAAAGCCGGTATTCCAACTCTTAAAATCAATGTATATACAGAACAACCAGAAGGAATAATGAAAATTATAAGGGACAAAGAACCTATTAAATGCCCCTTTGGAAATACAATTTTGAACTATATCGAAATGTTCTTCATTAATAAATTAGATATTCATATAAAGCCTGTTGAAATTAATATTGAAAAGGAACTCATGAAAAATTGTTTAGATAAACATATTCTATTTCTTGACAAAACATCTCCTAACAACGAATACTATGACATTGGAAAGATACAATGTTCATTTTATCAGAAAATATGCAAATTTCTTATTGCGATATTAGGTAATAGAATAGTCAAATACTTAAATATATGAAATCAATTACATTTTTAATGCCTCCCTTCCAATATTCCCCTGTTGGAGGTTTTAAAGTCGTATTTGAATATGCCAATAAACTGTCTAATGAAGGTTACAATGTACATATTGTCTATGCAGACAAAACAAAATACAAACACCTTTCATTGTTTTTATACTTAAAACTTTATTTAAAGCATATCTTATTCAAACTAAAATTCATATCACGGTCAGCTAATCTTTGGTTTCCTTTAAATGAAAAAATCACTGAACATAATGTTTTTAGCTTAGACTACAGATTTATCCCGAACACAGATATTTATATCTGCACCTCCGTGGATACAGCCCCTTATCTAGAAAAATATCCGATAGACAATAATCAAAAATTCTATTTTATTCAAGATTATGAGAACTGGGGTAGAACAGATCAGGAAGTGAGAAATACCTACCATTATAAAATGAATAAAATAGTCATAAGTAAGTGGTTATTAAACATTGTCACAAATGAGGAGGCAGAGAAATGCACTTTAGTTCCTAATGGATTTAATTTAAAGGAATTCTATTTAACCATTCCAATAAAAGAAAAATGTAAATATTCGGTGTCTATGCTATATCATTGGGCAGACAGAAAAGGTTGTCCCTATGCATTTAAAGCGTTAGAAATAGTAAAACGGAATATACCACAGTTGCAAGTGCATTTATTCGGAACTCTAGAAAAGCCTGCAAACCTTCCAGATTGGTATCACTATTATCAAACACCATCAAAAGAGGAACATTTACGAATCAACAATGAATGTGCCATATATATTGCAGCCAGTATTGATGAAGGCTGGGGGTTAACCATAGGTGAAGCTATGCTATGTGGACAAGCCGTAGCGTGTACAGATAACAAAGGTTTTAGAGAAATGGCTACACACAATGTAAATGCTCTTCTGTCGCCTGTGAAAGATGTTATCACCTTAGCAAATAATATACAGATTCTTATAAATAATGACAATTTAAGGTTTCAATTAGCCTATAACGGAATTAAAACGATGAAAAATTATTCTTTAGACGAATCTTATATGAAATTCAAATCTGCATTAAATCTTGAATCATGATAAAACGAGATTCTTCTTTAGATACTATAGCCGGAATCATGACTATATACATGATATATATCCATATTTGCCCATGGGTAGGAATCTCTCCCCTGCCTCATGTCGGGAAATTTCTATTCTTTTTTATGGCATGGTTCTTTTATAAGTCAGGTATGTTTTTTCATAACATATCTTTTTCAGAGTGCTACAAAAAAGGGATTCAACGTCTAATGATTCCTTATATAATATTCTCTATTATAGGATGGTTTATGTTCTTTATCAGAGATGTTATCAAACAAGAAATTACCGAACAATATTTTATAAATTCATTAAGGCAGATTCTACATGAAGGAGCAGTTGCAGGAAACGCTCCACTATGGTTTCTCTTTACATTATTTTGTGTAAGAATAATATTTTACCTAGTACATAAATTAAAACAATACAGCGTAATTCCTATTTGTTTCTTTGGAATATTAGCATACATATTGAATTTCTGGCATATAAAGGACTATTATTGGATATCCAATATCTGTTCAGGAATGTTCTTCTTTGGCTGTGGTTATATTTTAAAAAACGTACAATACAATAAATACCTCTTTATTATATCTGTAATCACCTATATAGGAATTATTATTTATATTCCAACATTTGTTGATTTCAGAAGCAATACTTTTACCAAAGGAAATTATATTGCTTGGATTTTATCCTCTTTAGCAGGTATCATCACATTCAACAATATATTTAAGTACATTCCAGTCAGATTTAAATTATTAAATAACATTGGGAAAGACTCCATGAGTTATTATGTTACTCACTGGATTATTTTAAGCATTACTTATGTGTTATTTTTTGAATTTATAGAACAAGAAGAAAAGAAAATATGGTTCATCTTATATCTAGTTTTCTTAATCCTACTCCTTCCACTAGCCAATGTTTTGTTTAAAACGAAAAAACTTAGATGGACATTAGGAATTTCTGTTAAGCAAAAATCTTGAGCATTATGGAGTATATTTTAAGTAAAAATAACCGAACATTTTATATGGGAATCAGCATGCTTCTCATAATTGGATATCATATTCTATTATTATTGTCCGATAACATATTAAATAAAACTCTCTGGCTCCCTTTTAAATCCATATTTAATCATGGTTATATTGGAGTAGATATTTTTTTCTTCTTATCCGCATACGGACTTTGTCATTCGTTTGAAAAAAGTACAATTATACAATTTCTAAAAAAGAGGGCATTAAGAATATTACCAACATACATTCTATTTCTAATCGTTTGCTGTATATTCTTTATTCAAGCGCCTATAAGTATCCGTTGTTCAGAATCTTTATTACAGCTTTCAGGCTTATCTGTTTTTCATACGAAATACACAAATACAAATTTTATGCAAGGTGAATGGTTTACACCTGCTATTATCAATCTCTATATACTTTTTCCTCTACTATATTATACAACAAGCCTAATTTCCAAGAAATTTAAGAAAAATGGTCAAATTTGTTTATTACTTGTGGCAATCATTTTTACTCATCTTTTATACCCGTATATATCAGGACTCTATATCACACGACTTCCTATTATTATCATAGGAATTCTTACATATATTAATATAAAAAATAATGATGACAAATTATTAACTATCCTATATGTATGTGCAGCATTACTCTCTTTTTGTATAGGGAGGGATGTAGTTAAGTATTCTTTATTGATACCATTACTACTAAAAGGAATAAGTCTAACGCACTATATTCCAAATACAAAAGATACTTTTCGATTAATAAATTGGATAGGAATTCATTCATTTGAAATATATTTAGCTCAATCTATTTGTATGGCTGCTTGTGTCAAGCAGAACATTTATTTTACGATTTTCGCTATGACGATAGGCATTCTTATTGCAAGCACTCCATTTATTTTCATCAGTAGTTATATAAAACACTTAAAATTATAACATATAAATGGCAAAATATACTTTTCTTATACCTGCATATAAAGCTGAATTTTTACATGAAGCATTAAGCAGTATACAAAACCAAACGTATAAAAATTTTTCAGTAATCATCAGCAATGATAAGTCACCCCAAGATCTCCAATCTATTATTTTCCCTTTCTTGTCAGATGAACGTTTCTCTTACAGAGAAAATACGACCAATATGGGAAGAAACAACCTAGTTTCCCATTGGAATCTTCTTGTAGATTTATGTAACACTGAATATCTAATTATGGGCTCAGACGATGATGTCTATGATGTTCATTTTCTTGAAGAAATAGAAAAACTCACCTCAAAATATCCTCAAGTAAATTTATTTCATGCAAGAGCGAAATGCATCAATGACAAGGGAATAACATTTAAAAAAGATGCCTTATATTACGAATATGTCTCTCAGATTGATTATTTAGAACAACTAGATTATTATCTTCATATTGAATGTATGGCCAACTATGTCTTTAAAACTTCTGAACTTAAAAAGGTGGGAGGATTCGTTAATTTTCCATTGGCATGGTCTAGCGATACAGCGACAACAAATTTATTATCTTCAAACGGAGTTGCTAATACAAAAGATATATTGTTCAGTTTCCGAATGTCTGGAATAAACATCTCTTCGATTGAAAAAGAAAATAAAGAAATTGCAAAGAAAAAGTTCTACGCCTATTGTATGTATGACAAATACATGATTAATCTATTCAAAACAATTACAATAGAAGAAACTTTACTTGCCAAAGAAACATATAACAGAGTTATAAAACAGCATAAACATCGTATTTCAGGCTTAATTGCATGCTATTCAAGTGTACTTTCACTCAAGGAATTTATAAACTATTTCTTTATATATAAGAAGAAAGGCTATATCAATAGTAGTTTCATAATAATAAAAAAATGGATTTTCTCCAAACTCTTTTCATAATGATAAGAACTATAAAAAACAGAATAGACAAGACTTTTTCGATTATACTAAAAGTAATATTCAACACCTTTAAACATATTACGATAAAGACGTGTGACCATAATTACATATTTAGAAATGTGAAAATAAAGAGTAACGGAGTTAACAACACAATCTACATAGGAAAAAATGTTAGACTCCACAATACTATTATACATATTTCAGGTTCTAATAATAAGATTATAATTGGCAATAATATAACACTTAATGAGATAAGATTCGCAATGTATGATGATTATAATATTATTAACATTGGAAATCAAACATACATTGGGCCTAGGTGTCATTTAGCCACTTGTGAGTCTACCAGCCTAAGCATAGGTGAAAACTGCTTGATTGCGGAAGAATGTCAGTTTAGGACTTCAGATTCTCACTCAATAATTGATGCAAAAGATGGTCACAGATTAAACCCTGCTCAAAATATAGAGGTTGGGAATCACATTTGGATAGGTTTTAATTGCTTAATTCTAAAAGGAAGTAAACTGCCAGATAATACCGTAATTGCAGCAAAATCAATAATTACTAAATCTATAAATATACATACTTTCGATTTAGTTGGTGGACATCCCGCAAAAGTCTTAAAGAATAATATAAACTGGGTTCATAATAGAATATAAAATGATTCATATCGCTTTTAACTTGGACAATAATTATGTTACTCATTGTGCAACTGTGATAGCATCTATTATTGAGAATAATCATAATCATTGTAATATTTCATTTCATTTGATTTCTGCCGATTTATCCAATTCTAACAAATCAAAATTGAATCAATGGATAAATGAAAAAAAAGAACTTTATCATATTTACTTTTATGATATAGATCAAGCAATTTTTGATAATTTCCCATTAGGACAAACCTATCTTAATATCACATGCTATTATAGACTACTGATTCCAACTCTATTAACAGAAATTAATAAAGCAATCTATCTAGACTGCGATACCATCGTGCTAGGGAGTCTTGAAGGTTTATGGAACACCAATATAGAAAATAAGACATGGGCTGGTGTAAGAGACAGAATCAACGACTATATACGGGTATATAATAGACTTGATTATCCTTTAGCATACGGATATTTCAATGACGGTGTGATGTTGCTAAATCTTGACGAAATGCGGAAAGTTGACATGCTTTCAATATCTAAAGATATTGCAAGCAACATTCCTTTAGCACTCAAAAATCATGAACAAGATATATTAAATAAAATATTTTATAAGAACAAACAAGCTCTTGATTTCAAATATAACCTATTAGAATATTATCTTTATACAGAAGATTGGTTATATCTTGACCGAAAATATTATCCAGAAATCGTAGAAGCATGCAAGAATCCAGTTATTGTTCATTTCTGTATGCCTCAAAAGCCATGGCACATTGAATGTATCAATCCCTACAAGGAACTATATTATAAATATCGTAAGATGACACCTTGGCCCGAATTAAAACTAACTCATAAAAAAAAGAAACTATCTCAAAAACAAAAACTAAAATTAGCCCTAGAAAAATTAGGACTATATAAAGTAGAAAGGAAATCTACCCTGCGAAAAGATATAAATGTTATTGAAAACCCTAACAACATTTTATTTTAGTCAAAACATGACCTATGAATATACCCATAATTTCATTTATCATACCTGTATATAATGTAGCATCCTATTTGAACCAATGCGTTGAAAGCATTATAAATCAAGAAGGAAATATTGAAATAATACTTGTAGATGATGGAAGTTCTGATGAAAGCCCGTCTATCTGCGATAAATATGCTCTAAAAGATAACCGTATTCATGTAATTCATAAACAAAATGGAGGAGTTTCATCGGCCAAAAACGCAGGACTCGATGCAGCCCAAGGTGAATGGATATGGTTTGTAGATGGAGATGATTATATAGCAGAAAATGTATTAAAAAGGATTTATCAGGAAATCCAAAAACACCCTCACGCAGATTTAATCCAAATGGGAATGAATTATTTATACAATGACCATAAGATAATTCCACAAGAAATAGAGGGCATAGATAATCTTGATAAAAATAGATTTCTCTTACAGCACATCAGCTATCATAATCCAAGAATCTTATTCAAAAGAGAAATTATAGAAAAGAACCGGCTTCGCTTCACACAAGGATTAAGGGTAGCAGAAGATCAAGAATTCCAACTAAAATACATGATGTTATGTAAAACTCCTATACAAATCCCCATCTCTGCCTATATTTACCGTCAAAGGGAGGGTTCTGCTACACACGATGCCAGTACATCCAACCGAATCGTTAATGATACCTTTACGGTTTTGGAGAATCTGAATCAGTTTATCAATGAAAAACAAATATCGGCAGAAGAATGGCTGCATAACAGAATTCAGATTATGATCAGAAGTTTGTTATACGCCGCTTCACAGATTTGCAACTTAAATAAAAAAGAGATTAAAGCCAAACTGAACAGACTGGCAATACAATATGAGCAATGCGGTATAAATTGTTTCAAGAGCAATAAAATAATGCTTGCACGTAAAAATCTCACATTATATTTTCTGCTCAATAAATATTATCTTAAAATAAAGGGAATCAAATAATCACCTAACAAAGAACAACAATGATACCTAAAATAATACATTACTCCTGGTTCAGCGGTGAACCCTACCCTGCATTCCTCAAAGAATGTATGGATACATGGAAAAAAGTCCTTCCTGATTATGAATTCATATTGTGGGATGCCAAAAAATTAGCAGAATGCAATAATACATTTGCCAATGAAGCTGTAAGCGTAAAGAAATGGGCTTTTGCTGCTGATTTTATTCGCTTATATGCCGTATATCATTACGGGGGTATCTGGTTGGATACAGACATTGATATGTTCAAATCCTTTGACCCTTTTCTAAATGACGGTATGTTTATCGGCCGGGAGTATTATGTACACCACGAACAAGGAAAGGAAGACTTTGTAACCTTAACTTCTCACTGCTTTGGAGCAGAGAAAGGTCATCCGTTCTTGAAAGAATGTTTAGAGTTTTACGAGAACAGACATTTTATCCGTTCTCATAATGAAAAACTTCCTCAAGAGTTGCGCTATGATATGACCATCATCCCCATGTTACAAATGAGGTTAGCTGAGAATTATGGATTCGACTCACGTAACAGCGTAAACAAGTTGCAAATATTAAGCAATGGTATCCATGTATATCCTTACCAATATTTTGACCAACCAGGATATACCAGCATGAAGGATGTAGTTTGCATTCACAGAGTGGCCCAAAGTTGGAACCCCAAGAGTAATAATCAAACTATTCGAGAAGTAACTAATCCGAAGAAAAAAACTTTAGGATATAGAAAAATGATCCTACAGCAAAAACTAGCAGATTTCATATTAAAGCTATAATGGAAATACTCTATATACTCAAACATAATCCTTGGGGCATAGGAGGCGGCTGTTATGCATGCCGAAACTATCTAGAATTATTTGCTGAGACTTTTAAAGATGCTAACTTCGATGTACTTATCTGTGAAGAATACACAAAGGATATGAAGATATCAGATTTTCCTAATTGCAAATTTATACCAGTACTCCCAAGAAATAAATTTGCACAGTATTTATCTCCTATCACTCACATTCTTCACAGACACCAACAGATTGCAACAAAAATGCTCCAGCAAAATCATTATGATTATTGTATCTTTGATCATAACAGCATCGCAGGTTCTCTCATAGATGTATGCAAAAAGAGAAAAATCAAAACAGTTGTACTGAATCATAACTGTGAGGTGGAATATTTTAAAGATAATAATAGCAAACTTAAGAATATACTATTATTACCCTCTGTACGAAAGAATGAAAAGAATGCTTATCTAAAATGCGACTACAATATTTTCCTAACAGAAGAAGATAAAGAAACATTCCAACAAATTTATGGTCCATCAAAAACACACTCAATCGTCGGAGGATGTTTTCTCAACAGAAATGAAACCATAGAACCCAATATCACTCCTTTTAACACTGAGAATCCTAGAATCGTAATTAGTGGCACGATAGGAAATGTGCAAAATCTAGATGGAATAAATTATTTCTTGGATAAATTATACCCAACTCTTCCACACAATGTACAAATTATTATAGCAGGCAAAAATCCGCCAGCTGTACTAATTAACCGAATAAAACATTACCCTAACATCCAAATCATTCCAAATCCTAAAGATATACTTAGCATCATCAGAACATGTGATATTTTTTTATGCCCGACACGTTTAGGTGGAGGTATGAAACTACGAATTATGGATGGATTGAGATGTTGCCTTCCAGTATTAACCCACAAAGTAAGTGCTAGAGGGTATAAAGCTTTTGAGAGAAAAGGATACTTATATCAGTTTGAAAATGAACAGGAGTTTTCAAATGCTTTTCATCAACTTATCAAATTCATTATAGCTACTCCTAATCTAAAGAAAGATATGGCAATTTATAATGAAAATATTACATTTGAGGAGAAAATAAAAACTTTTAAAGTTCTGTTTACTTCATGTACAAGATAATAAAGCATTACATACAAAATAATAAATACGAACTAGTTACCTCGTTTTTATTATTTACCAATCTATTTCCCAAAATCTTTCCACAAGTTCTGTATTACATTTCTTTTGTACTGATTCTGAAGAAAATGACGGAATATACACAAAAGGACTCCAATAAAACTTATTTATTCTATGCTTTTATTGTTTTCTTATGGATAACTACAATTATTGGTGCATATTCCGGCGGATACCCGTTCAGCATTTCCGGTGATATCCGTTCAGTCTCC
>ERZ772901.810-NODE-810-length-28249-cov-4.095162_pt1 | contig 28249 bp, 26 predicted proteins | sample MGYA00512123_ERZ772901 | MGnify/ENA primary metagenome ERZ772901 (study PRJEB29015, sample SAMEA2737711) | human gut metagenome | biome: human gut; feature: human-associated habitat; material: faeces | place: China | collected 2012 ...
ACTTCCAGTCCTTCGGAGTCGCATGATTATTGGAACCATGTCACAACGAAATTTTCGGTAACAGAATGCGGCGATGCCTATGCAACCGGCGATCTGTATGACAATGGTTTTATCGACGTGGATGTAGATCGGTAGGTGAAACATGGCATATACAGCAACTCAAGCCGATCTTAACATCTTGCGTCAGGGTGAGCAGGAAGTTTTTCTCAAGGTCGAGCTTTTAAACAGTAATTTTAAGGTTATTGACTCTCTGACCGGAAACATCAAGAGCGATACTTACTCTGTGGATTCCGAAAGTATCCAACGTCGCAGCTATAAAGCGGATATTGTGGTTACTGACGACAGCTTTCAGATTGGGCGCGACAAAAAAATATGGCTGGATAAGCGTATTCGTGTTTTTTATGGCGTTTACTCTTTGCGCGAGCGGCAGATCTTATGGTATCGGCTCGGAGTCTTCGCCTACACGACACTCAACTATTCCTACAGTGCTTCTGAACGGCTGCTCTCTGTTACCTGCCCTGATTTGATGGCTCTGTATGACGGCACTTTGAACGGGGAACTGAGCGGCTACGGTTCTTCTCATGTGGGTGATACAACTCAAAATATCACGGCTCATGGTTTGTTGATTCCTGCGGGCGAAGACATGAGGCAAAGTATCATCGCGACGTTAAAGGATGCTGGAATCACGCGATATGTCATCGAAGACATGAACTATGTGATTCCGTATGATTTGGAATTTGACACCGGTGTGACCTACGCAGACGTTTGGACAAAAATCCGCGATCTGTATGATTCATGGGAGTTTTTCTTTGACGTAGATGGAACTTTTGTTTGGCGTAAGGTCCCCACTTGTTTAGAAGATCCTATTGTTCTCGACAATGAGCTGATGCGGAGCATTGTGACAGAAACCGAGTCTACTAACGTTGATTTTACCAGTATATACAATGTAACCGAAGTTTGGGGCAAGGTTTTGGAGTTAAGTAACAGCGACCGCTACGCCGAAACGTCTACCTACACAGACAATGTTTACCATATCACACTGGCAAATCTTGAAAAATGGAGCGACATCGATAATCTCACACAGATCGGTATTAAAATCTGCTCTGATAATCTGGCGAATCCCCAGTTTTCGGTCAATGACTGCTCTCCTATTCCGATTTATGATGGAAACCAAAAACCGCTTACTGCCGGGGTGTTAAAGGCAGACACGATTTATGTTTTCCGGTATCGACGGCTCAATGCACTGGATGCCGAGACGTTGGAGGCAGGGCTGTTTCTGCTTGGACAATATCAGTGCCACGGTATCTATGAGGAGAAATCCGCGGACTGCCCGTATAGCACAACGAATCTGGGATATATCATCAAAAGATCTGTAGACTATTCTAACCTCAGCGACGATGCGGCGTGCTACAACCAGGCTGAATATCTGACCTATAAGAGCACCGCCATGCTCGACACAATTAGTTTGAAAACCTTGGTTATCCCTTGGCTGGATGTAAACACGAAGGTCGAATATGTGCCGTATAGCCTTGAAGATAAAAACATGGATATGCGTCGCGCGGAATCAAAGAAAAAGTATCAGTATATAGTAAAATCCTTTAGCTGGTCAACCGGCGACGGGACAATGAGTTTGGTTCTCTACCGTTTCTCAGAGGACTTTTCTTTTGTTTATAACAAGAAAAATAACACTACAACAAGATAGGAGGAATCATGTCTCTTAATCAAGAACAAGGGATTTATGAAGAATATCCTCGTTCACAATTTCCGGGCAAAGTAGATAACTGGGCGAATAAGCAAGATATCCCAGTTACTATGCAGCCGATCGTAGCCCAGTATCAAGAAGCCTGGGATAATATGGACGTCGCGACAATTGAAACTTTGCGATCGAAATACCCACAAATTATGCCATGTCTGTTTACTGCCGATGACATAAATAAGATTTCCGACGGACTTAAAGCAACCCAACAATTCTTCAAAGATGATGTTGAAACTTATTTGAAGAAAATTGCTCAATATAAGGTAGGAATTGTGGATGAGCCGTCCAGCGAAGGTGAAAAGAAAACTTCTACATATTCTGCCGAGAAAATTGAACAACTAACCGGCATTACTGTCGGAGAAAACATTATTATTTCGACCTCTGATTGGCAAACGGTTGAGCGCGAAGATGGCTTTAAATATAAATGGACTTATTCGAATGACAAGGTTCTGCAAACAGATCGGGTCATGGCATGGTTCGACAATGCTTCTATGATTCCAGCATCTAAGGCAAGCGTTTCTATTGATGATAATAGTGACGAGCATACCATTTCATTTATCTCTGTCAAAATCCCCAAAAAGGATTTGAATATTAGGTTACTTAAAATTTATCGTGAATAAGAAAGGAGGGTGAAATGTTTGAGGTTTTGGTTCAGAATGATAATACCGTCGCGGTAGTCAAGCGTCAACGAATTATGCAAAATTCTAAACTGCTTGATGTTTTGCAAATTATTATCCCGCGACTGTACGACGAACTTGATATGTCTCGATACGTCGCACGGCTAGAATACCTAACACCTATCAGCCATAACCACGGATTTGTTGAATTGGAAATTGCGAACGCGGAATATAAAACCGATTATATTCTGTATAAACTGAAAATCGACACCAATCTCACGTCGGAAGTCGGAAATGTTGAATTTGCGATGACATTCATAGATGTCGATATGGATGAAGATGGCACTGTAGAAACAATCGTTCGAAAAACGGATACGTTCATTATGCCAATTATTCCAGTTTCAAATTGGTTTGTCGCATCCAATTCGGCTTTAACGGCATTAGATCAACGTATTGCTGCGACTCAACAGGTAGTTAAAGCTATGGCAGATCTTCAAAATAGTTTAGTACAAGACAAACTAGACGACATCGTTTTAGACACAGATTCCAGCACTATTTATGGAACGTCTGGTGGGGTTAAGAAGGGAACCGGCATCAAAGTCAGTGACCTTGGCGATGCGATTGCCAATGACACAGCCGATGGCATGGTTCTTGTCAATACTTATGAGGAGGACGGCGAATAATGGCTTCTGCAAAAAATACACACAGAGCCAAATTCTCCTATGTTAAACGCAGTGATATTGAGCGGCTGATTGCAGCCGGGCAGATCGATGCAAATGACATCGTTTATACAAATGACACTTATGAGAATATTTTTATTGGCTCTGATTTATCCATTCATCCAGTTCAATCTAAAATCTATCGGTTCTCAGATATTTCCACAGCAGAATCAGAATTGAATATTGCGACGGATACCTATGAGGGGCAGATTGTTGCCATTTTAACCAATGATACATATGTTGCGTATATTGTCAACAAGCGCGGCGATGCATATTATGTTTCAAAACTTGATGAGGGCAATGCCGATGTTAATTACGATGCGTTAGGTAATCGCCCTATTTACAATTTAGTTGGCACGCTAGATAAGTTTGTTATCGTCTCGGAATTATCCGACGGTGTATACAAAATTCGAGGGCAATATAAGATTTGTCTGGGCGACGCAACAGTTTATTCGTCTGCTAATGATAATTTCTTTTTGGTAGGGCATTCGGATGGCGTGGCAACGATTCGCAAAATCACTTCTTCTGACATCTTTGATTACACGGTTATGGATAATGCCATCGCTTCTGAATCTAGCATTCCAACAAAGAAATGGCTCGCAGAGCAAAAATATGCAACCGAATCTTATGTGGACGCAAAGCTCGCGGCGATGAACTTCATAACAAAAGAAGAAGTCTCCGATTATGTTGCCGATGCGATTTCAAAAAATCTGGAATCACTCATAGATCAACAGATTGAAACTAAGCTAAATGAACGTCTCACTTCTGCTGAGGCTTCAGATATTACTAATTTATTTTAAATTTTCCAAAGGAGGAAATATTTATGGCAAACACAACAAAAATCACCCTTATTACTCTTGAAAACCAGCGGTTATATGATGGTTTGATTAAAAAGTATATCGGTACACAAATTTCCAATGCTACAAAAAGTTCTTTGAAATCCGTGTCTATCAACGGTAATACATTAAAATTCTATACGGAAGCCAAGCCATCAGCCGAGAGTGTTGCAGCATTTACCATTGAGTTACCAGAAACCGATCTCAGCGACTTTATGCATCTGATTAAAAATGCAACCGCTGGTGATGTTATTATCGCTAATGCCAATGGTTCTGTTGCTGATGGTGGCGTTAAACTGGCTGATCTGGCTAAGTCTGCTGATGTAACCAAAGAAATTGGGGACGCTAAGACAGAGTTGAACAAAAAGGTAGAAGCCAACACTACTGCTATTGCTAAACTGAATGGCGCAGAGGATGCGGAAGGTTCCGTAGCAAAGGCTGTTAAGGATGCAAAAGACGCATTACAGACGCAGATTACAGCTAATAAAAAGGTGTTGGATAAACTTGATGGCGCTGATACCGTTAATGGTTCTGTAAAGAAACAGGTTAAAGATGCCAAGGCTGCTGTTGAGGCAAAGATTGGCAATCTTGAAGGTTTAACAACTACTGCAAAAAATGATCTTGTAGGCGCAGTAAACGAAAACAAGGCTGCAATTGATTCTGCAAAAACCGCTGGTGAAATCACAGTTGATACTGCCACAACTACTGAGGGTATGGCTAAGTCTTATACAATCAAACAGGGTGGCAAGGCTGTAGCAACCATTGATATTCCGAAAGATATGGTTGTTAAATCTGGTGTGGTTCAGGAAAATCCAAAAGGTCAGGAAGCAGGTACATATTTAGTTCTTACTCTGGCTAATGCTACAGAAGACACCATTTATATCAATGTTGGTAAACTGGTAGATATTTATACTGTGAAAGCTAACGCAACTCAGATTCAGCTTGCTATTGATTCTTCTACAAGAGAAATCAGTGCAACTATCGTAGCTGGTTCTGTAGGTACTGCTGAGTTAGCAGATGGTGCTGTTGTAACAGCTAAAATTGCTGATGGTAATGTAACCAAAGCTAAATTAGCAAAGGCTGTTCAGGATTCTCTGAATAAAGCTGACAGTGCTCTTCAGGAGGCTGATGTTGCCACTCTGAGAACTGATGTTGCAGCAAACAAGGCTTCTCTGGCTGAAGGTGGTGCTACCGCTAATGCTATCAAAGCTAATAAAGAAGCTGCCGCTAAAGCACAGGGCGATGTAAATGCATTGGCTACCAGAGTTAAAAACCTTGAATCCGTAGAGTATGTAGAGGCTACAGAAGCAGAGATTAAGGCAATGTTCCCGACTGCTTAATTTTAAGTGAATTTTATTTTTAATTAGGTCTGTGAGGATGAAATATTCCTCATGGACTTTTTAAAATTATGGAGGTATTAAATGAAGCTGATTAATTTTATTAGTCCTGGGAAATTGAAGCTTTTTCTCGCAGAATGTAAAAAAATATTTGCTCCTATTTCTCATATTCACAAAACTTCTGATATTGAGAATTTAGATGAGAATTTAAACAACAAATATGATAAAACGGCTGTTCAAACACAAGGTACTGTTCTTGCTGCACCATCGGATAAGGATGGTGTTGCAAGTTTTAGAAAACTAACAAAAAAAGATATTGATCTTGAAGATATAGCTCAAATTACGGTTGCTAAGAATATAACGATTCCTGTTGCTGAGTGGGTGGCAACAGAACGTACAGACGGATTCAAATATAAATGGACTTATATGAATGATAAGGTTCTTGGAACGGACGAGATAAAAGTTTGGTTTAACAACGCCTCTTTGATTCCAGCATCTAAAGCTAGTGTTGCAATTGATGATAATTCTAGCGATGGGACTATTTCATTCATTTCAGTCAAAATTCCTGAAAAAGAACTTACGATTAACTTGATTAAAGTATGTAGTGATACTTCTATATAATTAAATTCACAGAGATGTCGTGTCATGATGGCATCTCTGTTTTTATATTATTCTTGCGATGGATAGTTCTTGAATTTATTCATACATTCTTCGCCATCAACTTCTTTTGGATTTGCCATAATATTCGGAACAATCCTTACAACTAAATATTCCAGACAGATCGAATTTAACGCTGTCTTTTTTAAGCATACAATCACCACTTAAAACATAGGTGAATTCAACAAAGTCTTCTTCGTTCATTTGATTGATTTGTTTTGAGATTTCTGAGATGAGATATTGCTTCATTTTTTCAAAATTTGTCACAGCTAGTCTCCTATCCTTTTTGGATAATTGTATACCGAAGAAGATTATATATCAACAAATAAAATAATTAAGGAGGTTCTTTATGATAGGATCTACAAATTTAAGCATTGGTGGCGGTGTTGGTTCTGATGAGCTGACTGCTACCAGTGCTAATGTACTTGAAAATAAAACATATGTCGGTTCTGATACCGATGATGAACTAGCTGAAGGTACAATGCAGCATTTAACCAATCGAAGCGAGATTACTCATACGACTGAGAATACTACAAAGATTATCTTGGGTGACGCAGCTTTTACATCTACTAACAGCGATGGAACGGCGCGTGCAGAAATTAGATACAACGGGACAGAAGGATTTATTACTCCTAATACATTATTCGCCGTACCACAGGGAGATATGGCTACTGCTGGTGGATTGACTGCCGAGAAATTATTAGAAGGACAAAGTGCATTTGGAATCGCTGGTGCTGCCACTTCTGATGCGACTGCGATAGCAAATCAAATTTCAAGTGGAAAAATTGCTTATGTCAAAGGTTCTAAGATTACAGGTACTCTTGCAGAACGTGGACAAGCTCAATTTGGTAGATTTGGACAGGGCAATGGATATGTAGCCATCAATGCACTTCCAGAGGGCATTTATCGGTCAAATGGAGCTGCTTGGGCACCAGAGGCACGTATCGCAACCTCAACATTAGCAAGCGGAATTGGGCTTAATGCCAATGTTATTAAGAAGGGTGTTTCCATATTGGGTATTACGGGAAGTTATGAGGGTTATTATTCTGGTAATGGAACTATATATAATCGTGGTTCTTGGGGCAGTGGATATAACATTGGATGGTTTACTTCGTATGTTCAGGGTGTTGATGACTCTGGTGGAGTTTCAATTACGCAACAACAAACTTCTATTGCTATTACTACAAAAAATAAATACAGACAATCAACTGAAGCAGTTGATATTGGAAAAAAAAAATTAATCGTGGGAAATCCATGGAATAACTTAACTGTCACCATGTTCTCGAAGAGAAACGTTAATTGCACATTAGGAGCTGAAATATATAACAGCTCTGGAAGTATAATTGCTCGATCTGGTCAAGTTGCTGATGGCACAGAAAAAACTATCTCAATAAACCTTTCTAATATAAACACAAGTTTTTATATTCGTCTGGAAAATAAATATGTTAGTAGTTCTTCTTACTGGTATAGTGAAGATTTTACAATATTAAAAATACAACTATCTTAATTAGTTGAAAGATATACTTGAAATATAGATACAGATTTTATACTACTTCCAAAAACATTACCAACAGATATATAAATCCAATAATTTCCAGAAAAAGAAGATATATCACAAATACAAACACCATTTCCTGATATAACCTCAGAATTGCCCCAGTATGCTTCGGCTTTATATGATGATATATATACTTCATTATTTTTAGTAGAAACTCCACCGCCGATTCTAGCCCACATTTCGACATTACCATATATTTTTAAGTAATTCCAACCAGAAAGATTTTGAATATTATTAAATCGTATTATAATATCTCCCTTATATAACTTAGAACCTTGTATAGAGGAACCAAAAGAAACAGAACCATAAGCAGTGTGGTTGCTCATTATACTAATCCCCGATTGTCCACCACCATAAGAACCATTATTGAATAGATAAAGTGGGTTGCTTACATATCCTTCAAAACTTCCCATAATACCCATTATCTAAATAGCACATTCAGGAACATATGTTCTGTAAAATTCTTGACAACTTAACTAGCCTGTATTATGATATATTTAAAATCATAACGCAGGAGGATCGAATAACGTATGAGAACATCGCACCAAATAAAGAATTGTTCTAAATGCGGTCAAGTATATATAAATTCTACGGGACAGAACCTTTGTCCAAATTGCAGAATAAAATACTATCAACCAAATTATAATAGACACCCTATCAAACGCACAGAATTAGTCCTAGAACGCGGCAAAATACTCTCATTGAATATTTTTACGTCTAATGAATAAATCCCTCAAATAAGGCATTCTGAGAGCTTACCACGTTACCACCCTGTCTATGATCGCCCTTTGTTCGGTTGATGTCTTTCTGAGATATATTCTGGTTGTATCAATGTTTTCATCTCCCATCAAATCTGCAAGTAAAGCCAGGTCATTATGCTTATCCAAAAAATTTTTAGCATATCTGTGTCGGAATGAATGCGGATATACTACCTCGACTGATACCTTTGATTTTTCAGCATATCTTTTAATCTGCTGTGCCAATCCGCGCGTTGTAATTTGATTCCCAAAACGGTTCAGAAATATAAAGCCGCTCTTTCTCCCTGTTTTTTCAATCCATATCAATGCTTCTTTTTGAAGTTTTGCTGGAATAAAGATTCTGCGAAGTTTACCGCCTTTGGTATATAAATCCACATATCCCATCTCGACATTCTCGCCCTTAAATCTGATTAGTTCACTAACACGCGCACCTGTCGCAGCCATGAACCAAATCGCAAAATACCATTGTTTGTTCTCCATTTTCTTAAATTTGCGTTTTAAATAGATATAATCAGCGTTGCTAATTACGTTCTCAAGAAATGTCTTACGCTGAATTCGAACGGTCTTTAATCTGAGCTTTTCTTTTCCAAGATACTGTAAATACTTATTGATTCCCAAAATTCTGACGTTGACAGTGCTGGGCGCATAATGCTCCATTAAATACTCTTTGTATGATAAAAGATTGGTCTTATTCACTTCTTGATAATGTGCATTAAAATAATTTGCCGTCCAAACATAGTTCTGGATTGTGCTGTCGGTTAAATTTTCTCTTCTTAAAATGTCTCGTATTTCATAAATGATATTCTCCTTTTTCTTCCGTATATCATTTATGTTCTCTTGTTCTCATTGCAATATAGGCGAATCGCGCCAGAAAGGAAAACCACATGAAAATTTATGTTAATGAACGATATGAAATTGTGGATGTAAATACCACAACTGATGAAACCCTGAAAGAATACGAAATTTCCGATGAACAGTTTAAAGGAAAATGCATCGGATTTATTCGCGGCTATAAATATGAACCAGTTTGGAAAATTGCCATTGATCCTGAGACGAACCTGCCACAGGTCGATGAAGAAGGTAATCAGGTTTATGAACTAGATGAAGATGGAAACAAAATCAACGCTGGATGGAGTTTGTATCCGTACTGGGATTATAACCAGCTCTGTCAGATGCAGCTTGAATACGAAAATAAACAACTTGCGCTGGTTATGGCAAATATGATTGGAGGCGTTGCAAATGATTAATGATATGCAAAAAAAGATTCTGGTAAAAGCAATCGAAATCGGTGTGGAAAGTGGTGAAGATGCACTGGAAATTTTAAAGTCTTATCCAAACTTATCCATTGCAGAGAAACAGGAAATTGGCAAAGAAGTTGGCATTGAATACTCTCCTACTCTCGCGGAGGCTCTGACGGAGAAAATCGCAGAATTATCTAGCACTTGCAATAAAGCCATCGAGGACGGTGTAACAATTCAAATTGATGGAGTAGATGAGCATTTTTCTTATGGTATCGCATCTGGAGATCAGAGCAACATTGATTCCTTGTTCCAGCTCTCAGCGGCGACAAAGCTTCAACAGCCATATCACTGCGATGGAGGTTCTTGTAAGTTATATACACCAGAACAGATTGCATCTATCTATATCGCTGAAAAAATGAACGCTACTGTTCAGACTACATACTTCAATCAATTAAAACATATGATTTCTGATACGTATAAAGAAGAATCTGATGTTGAAACCGTCCTTAATATTACCTACGGTGTTTCTCTGAGCGGCAAATATCTCGATAACTACAATTTGATCATGGCACAGAGTAACCTTATCGTAAAGGCGGTGACGAAAAATGAGTCAAAGGATGCAGAAAACACTGAAGTTACTGCTTAAATATGGATTTCTTTATTGTGTAGGTGGTAGTATTTATTATGGCATAGAAATCTTGTGGCGCGGTTTCAGCCATTGGACGATGTTTTATCTGGCTGGAATGTGTTTTATTTTTGCTGGACTTTTGAATGAGATTGAATCCTGGGAAACACCGTTCTGGCGGCAGGTTCTGCAGGCTTGGGCTTTTGCGCTCGCGGGGGAATTCGTCTGCGGCTGCGTCGTCAACCTCTGGCTTGGATGGGACATCTGGGACTACACCGGACTTCCATTCAATCTGTTGGGGCAGATCTGCTTGCCGTATGCGCTGCTCTGGTTTCCGCTGGTAGTCATCGCGATTATTCTGGATGATTACCTGCGATTTTGGTTTTTCGGGGAGGAACAGCCCCATTATAAGATGTTCTAAGGAGAAAAGATGAATACATACTATTCTGTTCTTGCCGCAATTGATGCGGTAATTAATATTGCCCTGGCAGAGGTCGGCTATCTGGAAAAGGCTTCCGGCGTCGATCTATACGACAAAACTGCCAATGCGGGCGACAAAAACTACACGAAATATGGATATGAAATGAATAAGCTGTATCCGGCAGTCATGGATTATCCGGCATATTGGTGCGATTGCTTTGTGGATTGGTGCTTTTATAAGGCTTTCGGCGTCTGCAATGCCAAAAAAGTGCTTGGCGGGGATTTCGACGACTACACCGTAGCATCGGCTCAGTTGTTCAAAAATAAGGGTGCTTGGCACACGTCGCAACCACAAAGAGGCGACCAGGTGTTCTTCACCAACGGCACACGGATCTGTCACACTGGGCTTGTCTACGCCGTGGACTCAAAATATGTCTACACCATCGAAGGAAATACCTCTGATGGATCTGCGGTGATTCGTAATGGCGGCGCCGTTTGCAAGAAAAAATACGCACTTTCAAACCATCGTATTGTAGGCTACGGTAGACCGCTCTATAGCCTTGCCGTCGCAGAAGGCAGGCAGTTGTCTACCTTCGACATTAAAACCGGAGCAGGCGGCGTCCTGGTGCGTGTAGATGGAGGGTTAAACATTCGCTCATTTCCAGTTTCAGGTTCGGTTGTCGGGACCTTGAGCAATGGCACGGCGGTGTATCCGACCAAGAAAACCTTTGCTTCTAACGGCGATCCGTGGTATTATCTGCCAGACAAAGGTTGGATTTCAGCCAAATACCTTGACGGCGGCTGGGTCTACGAGTCTTCGATTGCATCAGCGCGGAAATGGTGGTACATCCATAAGGGCTATTCCTGCACAACGAATGGGATTGAGGTAATCGGCGGACAGGTTTACGCGTTCGACAGCGACGGCTATATGTACGAGAACGAATCTGTTCTTGCATATGCCGACGGCGGCGGCGTTATAAAACTGAAAGCTTGAGGTGATTAAATGGATGCAATACGTGAGTTGTTAGAATTTGATTTTGTGACGTGGGTACTCGGCGCCTTTATCGTGATGTCGGGAACAACTGCGGCAGTAAATATCATCGGGAAGTTTTCGGAGATTGTTGGTAGACCGTTTAAATGGTGGTCTGCCAGAAACAAGGATCATGATTCGTTGGCGCAGACGATAAATGCCCTAACGGCGTTGCAGACACTTCATGAGAAAGACGCGGCGGAGAATAGAGAACGCGACGAAGAATTGCAGAAGCAGGTTGCGGCATTGATGAAAGAAGTACGAGAATATACCGCTACGACAAAACAAGATCTGAACCGATTTGCAGAAAACCGGATGCATGATCGCCAGCAAAGCCTTGAAATTCAAAAAGGCTTAACCGGTTCCATCGACTCTCTGATGACCGGCGTCCGGGAATTGCTGGGGCACGAAATCGATCAGTGCTATGAACGATATGTCAATCTTGGCGGCGTGCCGGAATCTGAGGCAGCAGAGTTTGACAGTATTTATGAGGCATACCGGGAACTGCGCGGAAATCACGGCAGAGAAATTAAATACGGATATGTTAAGAAAAACTTACCGATCCTGCCGGTATCGACGAAATTGCGGGAAGAATAAATTTTTTAAGGGATAGTTGGCTGCGGCTAGCTATCCCATTTTTTACACCCAAAAAAGGCGCAACATGAGGCTTAATATGGCTCAATTATTGCGCTTGTTTTCTGATTTATTCATTTTTTTTTGATTGTTTCTACATAAGGCTTTTCAATTTTCATGTACCAATCATGTACCATCTGGTGTATTCTAGTGTAGATTTATAACGATTTACGTGAACCCATGCTATTCCTCTCAGCCCCTTGTATATCAAGGGATTCAAGAGATTTATATGACATTTTGGCAACCATCACAAAACCCCGGTTGAAAAATTATGAGTTTTTTACAAAACCGCAGGCTTCGTTAGAACAAAGAAGCTTATTTCCCTTTTCGAGCATAATATGTCCACATTTCGGACACATTTCTTTTGACGGTTTCTGCCAGGTCATAAAATCACAGTCCGGGTTATTTTCGCAGCCGTAATATCTTCTGCCCTTTTTCGATTTACGGATGACAATCTCACCACCGCATTTCGGGCACTTCACGCCGATCTTTTCCAGGTACGGCTTCGTGTTTTTACAGTCTGGGAATCCCGGGCAGGCAAGGAATTTGCCGTGCGGGCCATACTTAATTACCATGTTGCGCCCGCACTGGTCACAGATCACATCCGTCACCTCGTCAGCAATCTTGACGCTCTCAAGCGTCTTCTCCGCTTCTTTAACCGCCTTGTCAAGATCCGGATAAAAGTTTTCGATAACGGTCTTCCAGCCGATCGTGCCGTCCCCGATGCTGTCGAGCAGGTACTCCATATTTGCCGTAAACTGCAAATCGACGATGGATGGGAACGCCTTCTTCATCATCCGGTTGACTACCTCGCCAAGCTCCGTCACATAGAGGTTCTTATTTTCCTTCGCTACATAGCGGCGCGCGATGATTGTCGTGATGGTCGGTGCATAGGTACTTGGCCGTCCGATGCCCTGCTCTTCCAGCGCCTTGACGAGCGACGCCTCTGTATAATGTGCCGGTGGCTGTGTAAAATGCTGTGCCGGTTCTAACTGGTTTAAATCCAGCTTCATGCCTGCTTCCAGCGACTCGTTCAGAACGCCGTCGGTCTCCTTATCCTCGTCCTGTGAATAGACGGACATGAAGCCGTCAAATTTGATTTTGGACGCCGACAGGGTGAAAAGCTCCTCTCCGGCTGCTACCTTGACGGAGGTTGTCTCGTAAACCGCCGGGCGCATCCGGCTCGCCGTGAAGCGCTTCCAGATAAGCTGGTACAGACGGAACTGATCTCTGGAAAGCTGTTCTTTTACCTGTACCGGCGTCAGTGTAATGTCGGTCGGACGGATCGCCTCGTGTGCGTCCTGGATCTTGGCGTCTGATTTTGCCGCCGCCGGCGCCTCGGACACGTAACTTGCCCCAAACTGGTCGCCGATATAGCTTCTCGCCGCCGCATCTGCCTCTGCCGCAATGCGGGTGGAATCGGTACGCAGGTAGGTGATCAGACCGATTGTGCCGCGTCCCTTGATATCCACGCCCTCATAGAGCTGCTGGGCAAGGCGCATCGTCTTCTGCGTTGAGAAATTCAGCGTCTTGGATGCCTCCTGCTGCAGCGTACTGGTCGTAAACGGGATCGGCGCCTTCTTCACGCGTTCGCCCAGCTTCACATCGCGCACTTCGTACTCACAGCCCTCCAGACGCTTCATAAGCGCCTCCACTTCCTCTTTGCTGTGAATTGCCTTCCTGCCGTCCTTATCGCCGTAATAATGGGCGGTCAGCTTCTTTCTGGAGCCATGTACGTGGAGCTGTGCATCCAGCGTCCAGTATTCTTCCGGTATAAACGCATTGATCTCTTCCTCACGGTCGCAGATCATACGCAGCGCGACCGACTGCACACGACCGGCGCTGAGTCCTCTCTTGACCTTCGCCCAGAGAAGCGGGCTGATGAGGTAACCCACCATACGGTCAAGCATACGTCTCGCCTGCTGTGCATCCACCAGATTTTCATCGATGGCACGCGGCTCTTTTAAAGATGCCTTGACGGCGTTTTTTGTAATCTCATTGAAACTGATACGGTAAACCTTTTTATCTTTCTGTTCATCCAGCTTTAATGCTTTCATCAGGTGCCAGGAGATCGCCTCTCCCTCGCGGTCCGGGTCAGTTGCGAGATAAATCTTATCCGCTTTTTTAACCTCTTTCCGAAGACGCGCCAACACATCGCCCTTTCCCCGGATGGTGATATACTTCGGCTCATATCCATGCTCTACGTCCACTCCCAGCGTGCTCTTAGGGAGGTCGCGCACATGACCGCCGGAGGCGTCCACCTCATAGTTGGAACCCAAAAATTTTTTAATTGTCTTGACTTTCGCCGGAGACTCTACAATAACCAGATTTTTTGCCATAACAGACCTCTATACAATCTTCCTAACGTAATATTGATTCATTGGCTGCAGGATCAATCCCTGCATTTCCAGATTTAAAAGCGCAGTCATGCATTCCCCTGCTGTCACCCCACAGCTTTTCATGACCGCTTCCAGATGTTTCGGTTGTGAATCTAGGCAACTATACACCATTTTTTCCGACTTGGCAAGTGCATTTACTGATTTTATTGTTTTTTTACAAGAATTTTTACATTTTATATGGAAGAAATCCAACACATCCTCCGGTTTCGTCACGATCCCCGCTCCCTGTGCAATCAGCCGGTTGCAGCCCTCACTGAGCGGATCGATGCGCCGTCCCGGCAGCGCAAATACCTCTTTTCCCTGTTCCAGCGCCAGATCCGCCGTAATCAGGGAGCCGCTTCTTTTTCGTGCTTCCACGACCAGCACCAGGTCGGAAAGTCCGCTGATGATCCGGTTCCGGATTGGAAAATGGGATGCCGTCGGCGGTACACCCAGTCCATATTCTGACAATATGCCGCCTTGTTCACGGATGCGCGCATGCAGCCGGATGCCGGATGGCGGATAACAGGTGTCAATCCCACAGCCCATCACGGCATACGTCAGTCCACCGCCATCCATCGCGCCCTTATGCCCCGCCTGATCGATCCCCAGCGCCATGCCGCTCACTACCTGCACGCCATTTTCTGCCAGAATCCGACCGAAATACTCTGCCTCCTGTCGTCCATACGGCGTACAGCTGCGCGCCCCGATGACTGCCGCGGATGGTTTCGCATCTTCTGGAAGCATTCCACGCACAAACAGCCACATCGGTTTATCATAGATATGCATCAGGCGCTTCGGATATGCCGCCTCACCGCACAGAATGAAACGTACCCCCTGTTTCTCCAGCCTATCGTATTCTTCCACGCGCTGTTTGAAGAGCAGAACCGCTTCCTCCAGCCCCTTTTTCACAGCTTTTCCGAGAAAGGAACATATAAACGGATCCAGTTTCTTCCTATTATATAAAACCCGCTCATAGATTCCCTCAAAACTGCCGCACGATTCATATAATTTAGCCGCCGTCACCGCGCCGATTCCATCCACTCTCGATAACCAGTAGGCATGGATGCGCTCACGGTCGGAATACTGCATATTTTCTGTCAGAAGCACTTTTTTATGCGGCGGTTCCTGTGTTTTTCCATATAGTTCCTGCATAGAAAGCTGAGCATTCTGTACATTGCTCTCTTCTTTTCCTATTTCCATATCTTTCCCCCTATATATGTCAGATCGGCTGCCTTTTACCTTCAAGAATGCCTCGGCATTCTTGCTGCGAGATGCGCGTCATGCAAAGCATGACATACTTCTTTTGCGCATCTTAAGCAATCCTGCCGGAGGCTATATCAGATGGGGGATTGGCTCCCACCACTGATACTAATTTGCTTCTCGCCACCTGAAGAGGTGGGAGTCATCTCACATCTGATATAACAATTACAACCCTTGTTAAACTTTTTATTCTTTCGATCTTTTAGACATGCTTCTTTTCAGAGATTCCCCCAATATTTTTTTTCAAAACTCCGGAATCCAATCGCCTCCGCCAACTGCGTCCGCCCGATCTCCGCCTGTCCATCCAGATCGGCAAGTGTGCGCGCTACTTTTAAAATCTTTCCGTGTCCCCTGGCACTGATTCCCTGCTGCCGTTCGACCTTCTCCAGAAATACCGCATCTTCCCCGGATAGACGGCAATACTCTTCGATCTGGCGGCGGGTCATCTGACTGTTGTAGGAGATAGATTCGTCTGCAAACCTCTTTTCCTGTCGAGCGCGCGCCTCCATGACGCGGGCGCGCATGACAGCGGAGGAATTTCTCTGCTCTGTCTGTGGAAAACTCCCCTCATCTATACTTTTCTCTGCAGCCATCATCCCCAAATCCTGCCGCGGTACTTCCACCCCAATATCGATCCGATCTAAAAATGGTCCCGAAACGCGGTTCAGATACCGGCGGATCTGGGTTGGAGTACAACGGCATTTTCCCAAATCTGGGAAAAAACCGCATTTGCAGGGATTCATCGCCGCCGCAATCATCGTTTTTGCCGGAAATACAACCGTCTGGTTGAGACGGGAAACCGTGATGCTTCCTTCCTCCATCGGCTGACGCAGCAGATCCAAAATTTTTGGCTGAAACTCCGTTAACTCATCTAAAAAGAGGGTTCCATAACTGGCGAGTGAGATCTCCCCGGGCTTCGGATTTCGTCCTCCGCCCGCCATCGCCTGGGCGGTCGTGCTGTGATGCGGGCTGCGGAACGGACGCTGCAAAACCAGCGGTGTGTCTGGCTTCAGGAGACCGCAGATACTGTATATCTTCGAAACTTCAATGCTTTCCTCCAGCGTAAGCGGCGGCAAAATTGTCGGAATACGCCGAGCTGCCATCGTTTTTCCCGTTCCAGCCGGTCCGATATAGAGAATGTTGTGACGCCCCGCTGCTGCCGCCTCGGTTGCCTGCCGCACCAGCGGAAGTCCGACGATCTCATCAAAATCGACGTCAAATTCTTCCTGTCCCGCCTGAAACAGATCTGGTGTGAACCATTGTCCGTGAATCTGTTCCGGATGCTGCAGGCAAGCCGTCAGCGCTTTCACATCCCGGACTCCGACGATCTCGATTCCATCCACAGCCCGTCCCTCCTGTACATTCTCTTCGGATAGAAAAACCCGTTTCATTCCGCAGCGGCGCGCTTCATAGACCATCGAAAGAACACCGGTCAACGGCTTGATGCTGCCGTCCAAACCCAGTTCACCGATAAACGCCCATTGGTCCCAATCCGGTGCAGAATTATTCTCCTCATCTTCCATCCCATCCATTTCCGGGCAGGTTTCATCCGTCTTTCTTATTTTTGCCTTTTCACCCTGTTCCCACAAGCACCTCAAAATTCCTGCCGCGATCGCCAGATCACACCCCGTTCCCTCTTTCCGCACCCCGGCTGGCGATAAATTGACCGTGATCCGCTTAGGCGGCAGGCAAAACCCCGCATTCCGAAGTGCGGTCCGAACGCGCTCCTGCGCCTCCCGCACCTCCTCCGCCAGGTAGCCCACCATGACAAAACTCGGCAATCCGTTGCTCACATCAACCTCCACCGTGATCCGGTAGCCATCGATGCCGCGGGTGCTGAAACTGTTTATTTTACTGAACATATATTTCCCCCTATTATTGATTTTTTACCTTGCCTTGTATTTTTCATATCATACAGGCTTAAAATTTGGATACTTTTAATGATATTTTGAATTTTTAGAATTAAAAATATATTATAACAATCTTATCTTCTCTGAAATTGATATCACCCAAAAGAGGTGGGGTCTTCTCAACTGAGATAAAAGAGATTCTACTTGAATTTGATTTGAAATTAAAATAAATAGATTTGAATCATGAAATCAGATTTACCAGACCTAAAATAGATATTCACTCTTTCATTATATATAGACCTGCGGCAGAATGCAAGCCAAAACAGCTTAGAACTATGACACTAATTAATTGACATTGTGCGCACACAAAAACAAAAAGCTGCAGCAAAATGCTAACATATAACATTCTGCTGCAGCTTTTTGTTTTTAATCTATCTCTTTAAATAAAATCTTCTCCCAGCTTCTCTGCCGCCGCGCGTGCAATCTGCTCCGGCGTGATCGGAAGCTCATAGAATCGTTTTCCGACTGCATTGTACACCGCATCAGCAATCGCCGGAAGCGGCGTGTTGATAACAATCTCGCCGATCGACTTTGCTCCGAACGGACCAGATGGCTCATAACTGCTCTCAAATTCAACGTTTAAATGTCCATAGTCAATCCGGGTCGGAATCTTATACTGCATCAGGGAATTTTCACGCACACCACCCTGTGCATTGCGGGTAATATTTTCCGTCAGCGCCATGCCGATTCCCTGCATCAGACCGCCCTCAACCTGCAGGCGGGACAGATTCGGATTGATCGGTGTACCGCAGTCTACCGCTGCCGCATAATTAATAACGCTGGTTTCGCCTGTCTCCATATCAATCTCAAGCTCAACCGCACCTGCCATAAACGGAGGCGGGGAAATGTGGGCGGTTCTCGACTCAGTTACCTCCAGCGGAATTTCATGCCCGTACATGGATGCCGTTGCGATATCAGCCAGAGCGATCTTCTTCGTCTCATCCCCGGCTTTTTCGGTTGTGAATACCTCTTTTCCGTCAAATTCCACTGCATCCGCCGGGACGCCCAGAAGCTCTGCACCCAGTTTACAGATCTGCTCACGCAGGCGCAGCGCACACCGTTCGGTCGCTTTTCCGGTCAGATAGGTCGTACTCGATGCATAAGAACCTGAGTCATACGGGGATGAATCCGTGTCCGCGCCCAGCACCGTGATCGCGTCGATTGGGCATTCCAGCACTTCCGCCGCAATCTGCGCCAGAATCGTGTCACAGCCGGTTCCCATATCTGCCGCTCCGAGCGACAATGTATAGAACCCTTCGTCGTTGACTTTGAGACGGGCACTTCCGACATCCATCGCCGTGATTGCCGATCCCTGCATCGCCATACCCATGCCGACGCTGCGGACCTTGCCATTGCCCATGTCACGCACCGGATATTTGTCTTCCCAGCCGATCATCTCACGCACTTTTTTTACACAACGGTCGAGTGCGCAGCTTGTATTAACCTGATTATAATATGCTGGCATCAGATCGCCCTCTTTAACCATGTTTTTCAGGCGGATCTCAAAGCGATCCATCTGAATCTGGTCTGCCAGCTCATTGACCGCCGACTCGATCGCGAAAAGTCCCTGTGTCGCACCATAGCCACGGTACGCGCCTGCCGACATGATATTCGTATAGACAACATCGCTGATAAAGCGGAATGCTTCGACACTTCCATACAACGGGATCGATTTGTGTCCTGACAGCCCAACGGTTGTCGGTCCATGCTCGCCGTAAGCACCGGTATTGGACAATGTGTAAAGATCGATGCCGCGGATCGTGCCGTCCTTCATCGCGCCCAGACGCACATGCATCTCCATCTCATGGCGCGGCGAAGACGCCGTCTGTGCCTCCATCCGGCTATAAATCAGCTTCGACGGTTTTTTCGTCATCCAGGTAACGAATGCCGGATAGACTTCACAGACCGCCGTCTGCTTCGCACCAAAACCCCCGCCGATTCTCGGCTTGCTCACGCGCACCATCGACTTCGGGATATGAAGCGCATTTGCCACGATTCTGCGGCAGTGAAACACGATCTGCGTGGAACTTAAAATATTTAATCTTCCGTAGGTATCGATCGAACAATAGGTACGGAATGTCTCCATCATCGTCTGCTGGCACGGCTTTGTGTGGTATACATGATCAATCACGATGTCGCAGTCCTTTAAAACCGCCTCGACATCCCCGTTGCCGCACTCATCGTGCGCGCAGAGGTTGCGCTTGTTGTCTGCGCCGACCGGAGCAAGACTCTCCCAGTTGTCCTCTGGGTGAACCAGGATCGGGTTGTCCTTTGACGTATGGAAATCCAGAACCGGCTCTAAGACTTCGTACTGTACCTTGATCAGGCGGAGTGCTTTATCGACACATTTTTCATCTTTTCCTGCTACAATCGCCACAATATCGCCCTGAAAACGGACATGGCGGTCGATCAGGAGACGGTCATACGGGCTCGCCTCCGGGTATGTCTGCCCCGCCTGTGTGTAGCGCTTTGCATCCTGCGGCACATCCTCCCAGGTATAAATTGCCTCGATGCCCGGAACTTTCATTGCGATCGCAGTGTTGATCGTTTTTACCATCGCATTCGCATACGGGGAACGCAGAAGTTTGACGATCAGGCAGTCCTGCGGCGCCAGATCATCCACGTAAACCGGCTGTCCGGTTACCAGCTGCATCGCATCTTTTTTTCGTACAGAAGTATTGACTACTCTCATTCTGCCGCCTCCTTCTGTTTTTCTCTCTTCCAGTCTAAAAATGCCAGAATGCCGCGAAGCTGTCCTTCATAACCGGAACAGCGGCACAGGTTTCCTGCCAGATATTCGCGGATTTCATCCTCCTCCGGGAACTCTTTTTCCCGGAACAGCGCCAGCGCATTCATTATAAAGCCCGGATTACAGAAGCCGCACTGTTCGGCTCCCTGATCGGCAATGAATGCGCCAAATTCTTTTGCCTCCTCCTGGAGTCCTTCCAGCGTCGTCACGCTGTGACCGTCCGCCCGCGCCGCCAGCACGGAACAGGAAAGCACTGGTTTTTCATCCAGAAATACGGTACAGAGTCCGCAGTTTGCCGTCTCGCAGCCGCGCTTGACACTGTAACAGCCCTGACTGCGTACCAGATCAATCAGAAGCGTATCCGGCTCAATCTCCGGAGAAATCTTCGTTCCATTTAGAGTAATCGTTATCTGCATCATATGTGAATCTCCTAATATTCATACTGTTATACGATCATTTTATTGTCCTATTTCGTTTAGCACTCTTCCAGCACACGCACCGCCCGCTTTATCAGAACGCCGGTTAAATGTTTCCGGTATTCAGCGCTGCCGCGCATATTTGAAGATGTCCGAACCTGATCACAGATCCACTTTGCAAGACAGGCTGCTTTCTTCCCGGTCTGCGTCTTGTCCTGCTTTTCTCTGGTATCGGCATCCGCATCTGCTTTTGTTTCAGCCTTTTGCTTTTCCTCTATAAGCGCCTGTATTGTCTCCGCTGATGCCTCGAACAACACAGCACGCCCCGGACGCGCACCGATGCTAAAACGATATGCTCCATCCGCCCGTTTCGCCGCCGCACAGGTCAGCACTGGAAAATCAGTCTGTGTATTCCGCACAGACTGGTAGTGATATACGGCTTTGTCTTTATGGACAATTAATTTGACTAAAATGTCCCGGCCGCCGATCTGTTTTGCAAATTCCACCAACGGCATCCGTCCAGCTTTGTAAAGTTCCACCTCGGTGTCCATCGCCAGGAACATCGTCAGGACATCTGAAAATCCAAATCTGCCATAGATACTGCCTCCGACTGTCGCCAGGTTCCGAAGCTGCACGCCGACGATATGGCGCACCGACTCGCGCATGGCACCGTCTGTGTATGCCGCCAATCCCGGATGTTCTTCCAGCTGGCGCAGGGTAACCATCGCGCCAATCTCAAACGCATCCTCTGTCTCCTCTATCTGATCCAGCCCCAGCCCTGAAATATCAATCGCGGTTCCTACATTGCCCCGGCTCATCTTCAGCCAGATCATACCGCCTATCACCCGGTTCGCTTTTTTCTGATTCAGCTCCCAGGCTTCCTCCAGGCTTTCTACCCGTTTATATTCTCGAATCGTCATCATAGGTTTTTCCTCTTTTTCATCTATTTCTTAAATAACAAAATTATCCATCTTTTATTATAGCATAAAACATGGTATAATTCCGTTGTTATTTTTAAAATACAACGAGGCCCCTTTTTCCAGAAAAGATTAGGAGGATTTGACAAAACTATGAAACCATCCATCCGTACCTACCTCTGCAATGACGAAAACCATCGTTTCTTTGGCGAAGGTCCTCGTCAGCTTCTTCATGCCATCGATGAAACCGGCTCGCTCCGCTCCGCCGCTCTGTCCATGAATATGGCGTATACAAAAGCACTTCGGATTATCCGCTCCGCCGAAGCCACGCTTGGATTTCCACTGACCGTCCGCACCACCGGCGGAAAAGGCGGCGGAGGCAGCCAGATGACGGCGGAGGCGAGGGAGTTTCTAGCTAAGTATGAGGCATATCGGGATGCATGTACGGAGAGTGGGCAACAGTTATATGAAGAATTTTTTTGCAGACGGAAATCTATTTTTTTCTCTTCTGGAACACAAACGCCCTCTTTCACTTGTTTGCAAAATTCAAACGAGGTCCGTATCGCCTGCATCATCATGGCCTCCGGTCTTGGAAAACGTTTCGGCTCGAACAAGCTCATGGCTTCGTTCCACGGTGCTCCGCTCATCCACTCGGTTCTGGATGTGACCGGTTCTGTTCCGCTCTTTGCCGATCGTCTCGTTGTGACGCGCTCCCGGGAGGTTCACGATTACTGTCAGTCCCTGGGGATTCCGGTGCTGATTCATACACTTCCCAATCGGAACGAGGCGCTCTGTCTGGGACTTACACACATGTTAAAAAGGCACCCGGATTTATCAGGATGTCTCTTTGCACTCGGCGATCAGCCGCTTCTGCGTCCACGGACACTGGAACGGATATGCCGGCGCTATCTCGAATGCAGAATATCACCACGTCACGCTGAATCTGTTTTCCCAGATTCTGATTTTTCTATTTTGGAATCAAAATTGCCTCAGAATTCAGGAATTGCAAAAAAATCACCGATCGTACAGCTCTGCAGCGTCCAAATGACGGCTTCTCCCGAACCTTCCGTCTCAACCACCGTCGGAAGCCCGATTCTCTTCGACCGGGCATATTTTGACGAACTGCTCCATCTGCCGGAAAAAGCTGGCGGAAGCCATGTTCTCCGCCAGCATCTGGACGTTGTCCGGTATGTGACTGCCGAAGTACCGGAGGAATTGATGGATGTAGACACGCCGGAGGAGCTCAAACGCCTGGAGAATCTGGTAACAATCGAATAAAACTATAAGGACTGACATCACACATGCAGCATGATGCCAGTCCCTTTTTATCAATCTACGTATCACTTTCAGCCATACATTCCATATTTTATATATGGATCTTATATTTTTATGTACCTATGACCTTTTTCTAATCTTCCTATTTCTTACGCCTCTTCCTTCGGCAGCAGCACATTCAGGATAATCGCCATGAAAGCTGCCGGAACGATACCAGATCCGCCGAATACAAGCTGAATTGCTTCCGGCATCTTGGAAAGGATGGTTGCATGTGCACCCATGCCGTAACCAACACCCAGTGCAACAGAGACGATGGTCAGGTTGCGTGAAGTCATCTTCTCTTTCGTGATAAGCTGAATACCGCTAACTACGATCGAAGAGAACATCATAACCGCTGCGCCTCCCAGTACCGACTGCGGCATGATCGAAACGATCGCACCCAGCTTCGGAATCAGACCGCACAGAATCAGGAATACCGCGCCGGTTGCAAGTGCCATGCGGTTGACTACCTTTGTCATCGTAACCAGACCTACGTTCTGGCTGAACGAAGTGTTCGGAAGAACACCGAACAGCGCCGCAATACTGGAACCAAGTCCATCGCAGATAACGCCGCCGGAAAGCTCTTTATCGGTCGCCTCACGGTCCATACCGCCCTCAACGACACCGGAAATATCTCCGACCGTCTCAACAGCGGTTACAATAAACATGATAAGAACCGGCAAAATCGCGCGCATATCAAAGACAATTTTAACCGGGACGATCGCCGGAATGCTGATCCAGCTTGCCTGTGCTACCTTATCCCAGTTTAATACCCATGCTTTGGTATATTCGGTTCCGTCCGCTGCAATGCCCGTGTGCGGAAGCACCAGACCCATGATGAATGCTACAGCATAACCGGCAATAATTCCGACCAGAATCGAGGAAGAACTTAAATATCCCTTCGTTCCGTGCTTCACTGCCAGAATCACAATCAGGACAAAAATAGCAAGCAGCATATTTTCCATGGAACCAAAGTCCTGCGCCGAGCTGCCGCCGCCGAAGGAATTGACGCCGACCCCGATCAATGACAGACCAATCGAAAGAACGACCGTACCTGTTACGACCGACGGGAAAAATCGGCGAAGCGGCTTTAAGAAGCATCCAAGCACACTCTCGAACAGACCGCCGATGATCGAAGCACCCATAATGGCGCCGTACGCTAAAATACCGCCGCCCATCGTAGCCGCCACGCTGTTGAATACACCGATGAAACCAGAGCTGGTTCCCATGATAATCGGAACCTTGCCGCCGACCGGACCAACCGAAAATAACTGCAGCAGCGTGATCAGTCCCGCCACCAACATCGCATTCTGCAGAAGCTCGATCTGCAGCTGTGCCAGATCGTTTCCGCCCGTGATACCACAGGCACCCGTGATGATCAGAAGTGGTGTCAGGTTACCGACAAACATCGCAAGCACGTGCTGCAGTCCCAGCGGAATCGCCTGTTTTAACGGCATCTTCGCCTCAAACTCATAGGCAGGTCCCGTAAATTTCTTTTCATTTTCCATAGATTTTCTCTCCCTGTACCCAATTTAAAACTACCTTTTTACACAGTTTCCAAAACATTCTCAATTATAAAAAAAAGCATATGAACTGTAAAGATTGTTTTTTCATTTGTATATTATTTTTCATTAAGTAAGTTATAAGTATTACTTATAATTTACTTACCCAGTCCACAATATCACCAAATACCTCTTCCCGGTTGATCTCATGAAACAGTTCATGCCTTGCCCCCGGATAAAGTTGCATCGCCACATTGGTACATCCGGTTTCTTGCAGATCTTCCATCGCGCGCCGCACACCGCGTCCGCCTTCTCCGACCGGGTCCTCCTCTCCCGATATCAGCAGAATCGGCAGATTTTTCGGAATTCCATCAAAGCCTCTCTTCCGCTTCAAATCCAGCATGACCTGGAAAAAATCGACGAATGCCCCATCGGTAAATAAAAACTGGCAGTATGGATCCGCCTCGTATTTTTCATCCTCCTCCGTCACGCGCGACAGCCATTGATGTTCCGTTTTTCCTTTTTCAAAATAGCGGTTATAGCTTCCAAGAACCAGCTGGTGCAGCCGCTCATTTCGTCCATTTCTTCCTTCCAGCCACGCTGCCGCTGCCACGACGGTTCCGCCCAGCCACAAAAGTGGTTCCGGCTGGCTTCCGGTTCCCATGCAAATTGCGCCGTCCAGCCATTCTCCATAATGCGTGATAAAACGGCGTCCAAAAAACGAACCCATGCTGTGCCCCAGAAGAATATGCGGAATGCCCTGAAACTTGTGTTTCGCAAAACGTGCCACCTGCGCCATCGCAGCGTTCACGCGGCGGACACCATTTTTCTCCGCGAACTCACCCAATTCCCCTGGTTTTGCTGTCCGTCCATGTCCCGGATGATCGTGCCCGATGACCGCAATCCCCGCCCGGTTCATCGCCTGTGCAAATTCTTCGTATCTGCCAATGTGCTCGATCATACCGTGCGCCACCTGAATGACCGCCCACGGTGTTTCCTCCGGCTCCCAGCAGATGCCATGGATTCTGCCGCTCCCATCCTGAAATGGAATATAAAAATCTTTGCCCTGTGCCATCCTGATTTCCCCGCTTTCTAAATGCTATATCGAATTATCTCTCTCAACATTGCCTGAAATATTTTTTATTTTCCTGTTTTATTGAAGCATATAATTTTCAGATCCTTTTCATATACAGGATACCACAAAAACACTCTATTATACAATTTTCCCCCCTAAAAAAGAATGTGCCTTGTTGTGTAATAGGGAATTCCCTATTACACAACAAAAGCTCCATCTTTCGACGGAGCTTCTGCAGTCATACGTTTTATATATCGTATGTCATATATTCATGAATCAGTGATTCATTAGTTGTTTGTATACAGAGTAACGAGCTTGTTCAGGTACTGGTATCTAGCCTTTGCCTCTTCCTCGTTCTTTGCATCCAGCGCGCCGGCTCTATCCGGATTCTTCAGAGCCAGAGATGCGTAACGAACCTCACCCTTTAAGAATGCCTGGTAGTCACCTGTCGGTGCCTTGCTGTCCAGAGTGAACTTCTTGTCCTCTGCAGCCGGATTGTAACGGAAGTTGTGCCAGTAACCGCACTCTACCGCCAGTTTCTCCTCGGTCTGAGCCTTGTCCATACCTTTCTTGATACCGTGGTTGATACACGGAGCATATGCAATAACTAAGGACGGACCCGGATATGCCTCTGCCTCAGCGATTGCCTTAACAGTCTGAGCATAATCAGCACCCATGGAGATCTGGGCAACGTATACATAGCCGTAGCTCATAGCGATGGAAGCAAGATCTTTCTTCTTCACATCTTTACCACCTGCTGCAAACTGTGCAACTGCACCGGTCGGAGTTGCCTTAGAGGACTGTCCGCCTGTGTTGGAGTAAACCTCGGTATCATATACCATGATGTTGATATCCTTGCCGGAAGCAAGTACGTGGTCAACACCGCCGAAACCGATATCGTAAGCCCAACCGTCGCCACCGAATACCCACTGGGATTTCTTAGCGAGGAAGTCTTTGTTCTTCACAATATCCTTGCAGTTCGGGCAGTCGATGCCGTCCAGAGCCTCTACCAGCTTGTCGGTAGCCGCGCCGTTCAATGCACCGATTCCGTAAGTATCCAGCCACTCTTTGCAAGCTGCTTTCACTTCATCGGTCGCCTGTTCTGCCGCCATCACAGCCTCAACCTTACCCTTTAAGCCGTCACGGATTGCGTTCTGAGCCAGAAGCATACCATAACCGAACTCTGCGTTGTCCTCGAACAGGGAGTTGTCCCAAGCCGGACCCTTGCCAGCCTTGTTCATGGTGTAAGGTGTGGACGGTGAAGAGTTGCCCCAGATAGAGGAGCATCCAGTTGCGTTGGCAATGTACATACGATCGCCGAACAGCTGAGTAATCAGTTTTGCGTACGGAGTCTCGCCGCATCCTGCACAAGCGCCGGAGAACTCAAGTAACGGCTGTTTGAACTGGCTTCCCTTAACGGTTGTCTCTTTATATTTATCAATGACATCCTGTTTGATCGGAAGTGTCTGACCGTAGTCATAACCCTTCTGAGCCTCCAGATTCTTGTCAAGACTTACCATCGTAAGTGCTTTCTCACCCTTCTTGCCCGGGCAGACATTTGCACAGGAACCACATCCGGTACAATCCAGGGAAGAAATAGTCATCACGAACTTGTACTGCGGCATACCTGTAAGCGGCAGTGTCTTTGTTCCTTCCGGAGCGGCAGCAGCCTCTTCCTCGGTCATCGCGATCGGGCGGATAACTGCGTGCGGGCACACATAAGAACAGAAGTTACACTGGATACAGTTGTCCGGATTCCAAACCGGTACATTGACTGCGATACCACGTTTCTCGTATGCAGCGGAACCAGACGGAGTTGTACCATCTACATAATCGGTAAATGCAGATACCGGCAGGTTGTTACCCTCCTGAGCATTGACAGCAGCCTGAACGGTGTTGACAAACTTAACAACGTCTGCTCTTCCCTCGGTTGCGTGAGTCATCTCAAGTCCCTCGTCCTCGCCGTTCTTCCAGCTTTCCGGAACCTGAATCTCTACAACCTGTTTTGCACCGGCATCAATAGCATCATAGTTCATCTGTACAATCTTGTCACCTTTTCTTCCGTAAGTAGCTTTTGCTGCTTTCTTCATAAGGTCGATTGCCTCTTCCTCAGGAATGATTGCTGCAAGCTTAAAGAATGCTGACTGAAGAACTGTATTGATACGTCCGCCAAGTCCGATTTCTTTACCGATCTTGATACCATCGATTGTGTAGAATTTGATGTCATGGTTAGCGATGAATGCTTTTACCTGTCCTGGAAGATGTTTGTCCAGTTCTTCTACTGTCCATGGGCAGTTAAGAAGGAATGTACCACCATCTACAAGTCTACTAACTCCTGAACCATGTTATATTTATTTACATAAGATGGATTATGACATGCAACAAAGTTTGCTTTGTGAATCAGGTAAGTAGATTTGATTGGCTTCTTACCGAAACGCAGGTGAGACATTGTAACACCACCAGACTTCTTAGAGTCATAGTCGAAGTAAGCCTGTGCATACATGTCAGTATTGTCACCGATGATCTTGATAGAGTTCT